>Ga0136643_10000003_pt1 | contig 232506 bp, 200 predicted proteins | sample TergutLab28metaG_FD_96883 | JGI IMG/M metagenome (GOLD analysis project Ga0136643, IMG submission 96883) | Labiotermes labralis P1 segment gut microbial communities from Petit-Saut dam, French Guiana - Lab288 P1 (version 3) (version 3) | ecosystem: Host-associated > Arthropoda: Insects >... | reverse complement strand
TCCGCCCTCTGGGTTTCTTGTGGAAGTTTGATTTCCTACTTCGTCATGTGTGAGGTGTGTAACACGTCTAAGCGGATCACGAATGCGCTCTACGTTGCCTACTGCATCATAGATCGTGGCTGTAGACATATTTAAACTAATTAAATTCAGCGTAGTCAAGTACGTTCCCTTCGGCATCCACAAGCTGAATAACTATTGTCGTGACTTCTGGTGCTATGGCCTGAGCATTAATAAGTACTTCATTAGCCTCTGTAGTGGCTATCTCAAAAGTAGTTGCTCCAACCTCATCATACAGACTTTCTGAAATAAAAGTGTATGTGTACGTTACCGTGGTACCTTCTGCGGAAACAGCAATGGCAAGCTCACTCATATCCATGCCTTCAAACATGCTGTTTTGACTGTCAACAAATGCCTGCATTTCATAGCTGATTGCATCTTCATCAGGCACTGCTTCTTCTTGTTCGTACGTAACTGGAGGTTCTTCAACTTCTGAATCTGAAGTACACCCTATCGCAAAGATAAATATAAGACCTAACATAAGAGCAATAACCAGTAACTTCTTCATCTTGATCCCTCCTTTTGCGTTCTGTCAAACTGTAAACCTGTAAACAATCCTGTCCACAGGCATCGCAGCCTATCCCATTTACCTCGCCAGGACTAACCTAACTGAATTCGGCAGAATCTAAAACATTGCCCTGCGCGTCAACAAACTCAAGTATGATTGCAGTGATTTCAGGCACCTTGATAACAGCAGTCTCAAAAAGTAACTGACCCTCTTCTACGGCATCCTCGAAATATTCTTGACCTCTTTCATTGTATATCTCCATATTAAAGAATTGATAGGTATAGACCAAAACAGTGCCTTCTGCACTGACCAACATTGCCATATCGTCAGTATTCATTGAGGCAAACATGTCATTTTGCGCGATAGCAAATTCCTCCAATGATATGGTGTTGATATCCATCATCGCTGGAGTCTGCTCCTGCTGATCGGCTTCGTGCGGATTTTCCACGTCATCTGGAATAGTTGGCCCTTCCGAAGTGCACCCAAGGGCAAACGCCGCCAGGCATAACATCAAGGCCACGACTAGAACTCTTTTCATATCATCCTTCTTTCATTGGGGATGCCATCATGCACAGAAACATTACCTGTCAAACGCTTCATTCTAGCATCCCCGTTCGAGAGAAAACTACTAGCCTATCAATTCGTTAATAGCCGCATCAATTGCAAGAGGTAGTTTTTTATACAGCCTTGCTGGGCGCAACATGTGCTTTAGAACTAGCTCTGTCGTAAAGGTTTCCGCTGCCTCCACTATGTCTATATCATCATAAACTGTCTGAGCACAGCCCTCTACTACTACCAATGCTTTTACCAACAGGCCAAAACCGCGTGGTACTACCACCCTTTGTTCGTTAAGGATTGATAGGAAGCCTATGGCAAATCCACGTACATCACGAGGACTCTTCGAGAAAGTTCGCTTCATCAGCGCCGACACCTTACCAATGACTTCTTCGCGCTCTGAATCACGTACAATAAGACCAATATCTGCTGAGTACTGAATGGCGCGCTTTGCATCAGCGTACACAGTTGCAGCAAGGATTTGAGCGATTGCTTCTTTATGTTCTTCTTTGACTTCTCCCATGATACCGAAGTCGATGTAGCAAATCTTTCCACCGGGCGTTAACAGCAAGTTTGACTGATGCATATCTGCATGAAAGCGCCCCACAACCATAACCTGCTTCATGAACACATCCGCGCCATGTATCGCAAGGAACCTAGCATCGACACCCGCCGCTGTCGCCTGGTCAGATTCGTGCAAATGCCAACCTTCAACAAACTGCATAGTTAAAATACTCTTACTGGACTGCGGCCAAACAATGGTAGCCGTTGTAACGTAGGGATCGTCGATGAAGTCAAATGCAAAACGATCAGAGGTACGACCCTCGATACGTAAGTCAATTTCAGAAGTGATTGAATCTGCAAACTCCTGCAGTAGCTGTGGCATATTGAAGCGTTTTAATGGCTTTAGCTTGTGCAGTGTGTTTACTAGTGGGGTCACTGCTGCAATGTCTCCACGAATCTTCTCTTCACTGCCCGGACGAACCATCTTGATGGCAAGGTCAGTTCCTGCCGGCAAAACCTCCCCTATAACGGGCTTGTAGTCAAAAGCCAGCTTTGCCTTATACACCTGTGCAATTGACGCAGATCCAATAGGAATAGGATTAATAGATTCGAATAACTCTTCTGCTGGTTTGCCTAGTTCCTCTTCAAACACAGGCTTCATTTCTTCAAAGGGGGTCGGGGTCACCGAATCGCGTAAATTTTCCATTTCGAACACATATTGCGGGGGAAACATATCGGGTCTGATTGAGATTAGCTGCCCTAGTTTAATAAAGGCAGGTCCTAACTTTTCGAAAGCAAAGCGAAGTTCACGGGCAAATACTTCACGCCGCACAGTAATGCCCACAAAACCAAAGCGAGATTCTACGGCAGCCCTCCACCAATGCTTAGTGATGATCCAAAAAATTTGGCGTCGTCGTTTTCTGGCATTCATAAGAATCAGACCTTACAGTTTTGCCTGAATGGCATCAAGTGTCGCGCTCATTGATTCTAGCTTGCCACGCAGTTCTGCAACCTCAAAGCGCACCTCATCTACAGCACGTGCGGTAGCGCTATCATCCTTATCAAATTCTGCATCTTTACCTTCGATTAGTTCAGCCTTTATCGCATCTTTCTTTTCATCAATGATTGCAGCTAGCCCATCTACAAAAGCACCCGGATCGCTAGCCATCTCGCCTTTCTCGGTTGTCTTACCGCGCTCAATCGAAGCTTTCATTCCTTCGTCAGCCATTTCATGAACCATTTCCCAAACTGCCAAAAACTTCATAACGTCAGCGTTTCTTAGTGGCATAGCTCTCTCCTGTCTGTTTTGTAGTTCTACTTTTTATTCAATAGGGGCTAAACCTTGGACAGGGGTACCCCTTTTTGCCTAGCTAGCTTCTTGCCGCGCTTTATGCCTCCACTCTTTTAGCTGCTTATACTGCAGTCATTCTGCAGCTACAGTTACTTCAATCGTTGGATATGAATTTCTTGCATTTTCACGAATTAAACCCATCATTGACCAGATAGGCACAAATAGTACAGCCCCTTCACCCTCGTAACTGTGACTGATGATTAAATCTTGGTTGTTTGAAAATTCGTCTTTACTTTGGCTTACATGAAGTGCTGGTTGTGTCAGCTCTAGCAACTTTTCGCTGCTCATATCAAACAATGCTGGCGTATACTCAAAGACAACCTGTCGTCCAGAAGATACGGGCCTAGAGTCAGCATAGTCCTCACTTAGCCACTCAAAGGCAAAGCCTTTATCGTATCGAATACTTAAATCGCCACCTAAAGAACCACCGGTCATCACAAAGTCACTGCCCAGAGTGCCGCTACCCATTTCAAAGTCATCTGAACTGCCTCTATGGTAACTAAGCGCCATAATTTGCATAGTCGCACCCTCCCTTGCGGGAGTATCGATTATTATCGTTTGTGTCTCCTGAGGAAAAACGTCAGAGGCTGAGCTCGGATACAGGTAAACCTCGTCCCCTAAGTATGAAGAAGCCCCTACGACCAATATCACCATCACGCAAGAAACATAGGCCATTGCCAATGCCCACTGAGCCTGGTCTGCACCTCTTTCATCTAACTTAAAGTGCTTGAGAATAAGTCCCACTGCGATTAATACAATACTCGTAAGTAAACAAGCCGCGAGAAACGAAACTAAGGTCTGGGGTCCTAAATAAAGGTAGGTAAAAGAGCGTTCTAGCAACACCGATGGTGCATAAAGAAAATCGAGAAAAGGCATGGCTCTGGATGCGTAAAGTATCGGAAATAGCAGCACAAACAGAATAGAGCCAATAAGGGGAATCACCACATAGAATCTAAATGCTTTGACAAGTACAGCAAGAAAGGAAAATGCCGTAGTGACCATAAACAAAAAGAAAAGTGCTGCCAAAAATCCTAAAGCAAGAAAGCTCGCATTGAAGCTGTAGCCCAATATAAAATTCGGTTGCCAGATACTCACCAACGAAAAAATACCCGACATCAACAAGTAGAGCACCAACACAATACCCAAAGCAGCGAACACTAAGAAGAAACTGAGCATCTGCGATGAGATAAAGCGGCTTATACTAGTTTGCGGATAGATTGAATTCTTCCCTGTAGCCTCCTGCCAAAATATGAAAGCAATTGCTATGGGAGCCAAAATAAGCAGAAGTGCGGAAAAATCAAACATGCTCTGGCTGGCAAGGGTGTCTGTACTGTCTGCAAACCCTCGCCATACCATAAGCCCATTCAGAATAACCAATGCAAACATAGCAATCAGTGCTAAAAGAATCCCTCTGCGCGAATCTCTCAATTTTAGCTTGAACAGTTTAGTAGCATTAACAAATTCTGCCTTTACGGTGTTTCCCATAAGCATGCCAGTTCACCCCCCTTAGTCTCGCGACTTAGATACATATAAAGAGACTCTGGACTCAGGCCCTTTAGCAGCAGACCTGCTGCACAGGCCTCAATGATGGTTTGATCGCACGCAGCCTCATAGATGATAGCCAAATTAGTAAGCTCTGATCTTGTTCTGTAGATAACATTTCTACCCGCTATGAAGGCATTGAGAACTTCAGCTTCGCCCTCCAGCTGATAGGCTTTCTGTCGCATAGTATCGACACTTTCATGCAACACTAAGTTACCTTGATCAATAATCATGACTGCGTCAAGAAAGCTCTCCATCTCTGACATAAGATGGCTAGATATTACAAATGCTCGAGGATGTTCATTATATTCCCTGATAAGGATTTCACAAACTGCTTTGCGCACAGTTGTGTCCATGCCTAATGTAGGCTCATCAAACATAGTTAGTGGGGTGCGCGCAGCAAGAGCACAGATAAAATTAAAAAGGCTCTTTACCCCTTGTGAAGCCTTGGAATACTTACCATTGACGTTGATGGTGAAGTAATCCAGCAGCTTTTGGGCAAAAAGCATATCAAAGTCAGGAAACAACAATTGGTAATCTGCAAGAATGACGCCTAAAGTAAGTCCACCTGAATAGGAAACATCATGACTTGAATAAACTAGTCTGCTACGTGCGGATAGGTTATTCAATGGAGTTGCCCCCCACACTTTCAGTTCACCAGAAGTTTTAGTTATGTGTCCAGCACAAATCTTCATGAGCGTTGTCTTTCCTGACCCGTTGCGACCTAAAAGACCTGTGATTCCCACTGCATCTATCGTGAAGCTAAAATCAGTAAGAACCTGCTTCTTGCCAAACCTCTTTGAAAGGCCCTCTGCTACGATTGCATAATTATTCATGCGGCAGCTCCCTTTTCTTCTTGAGAATAGCATCTATCAATCATCGCCACGACATCATCTTTCGACAGTTCGATTTTTTGTGCTTCTGCGACCAATTCGTCTACAAGGGACTGTAATCCATTTTTTTGCCGCTGAGATACCAATGTAGTCTTCGCACCACTTGCCACCATCATTGACTTGCCGCGCTCTTTTACAAGGATGCCCTTTTGCACCAGAGCATTAATACCCTTTGCGGCCGTTGCTGGGTTTATTCCTAATTCTTTAGAGAGGATTAACTGAGAGTATGCGGGACTGCCTTCTGCTAGACGCCCCACGATAATGTCATCTTCTATTGCTTCTGCAACTTGAAGATAGATGGGTTTGATACTGTTAAAATCAACCCGCACGTGCCATGCCTCCCTAGCGCAACATCATGCAACTACATTACTTATGTAATGTAGTATAGTTGGCTGGAAGAAAATTCGTCAAGTCACCATAGCCCACAAAAAAAGAAGAGCTCAAATGAGCTCTTCTTTTTTTGAAGTTCTAATATTCTAGATGACATAAACTTACATGAACTTGATATGTCTAGAACTAGTCTTCACCTAGATATGCCTTACGCACTTCTTCGTTAGCAAGAAGCTCTTCCCCCGTACCAGACAACTTGATAATCCCTGTCTCCATTACATAGCCACGATCAGAAATACCCAAGGCAAGGTTTGCATTTTGCTCAATCAGCAAAATAGTAATTCCCTCTTCGTTTAACTTCAAGATAATCTCGAAGATTACCTCGATAATTACAGGGGCTAGACCCATGGAAGGTTCATCCAAGGTAAGAAGCTTTGGCTTTGCCATAAGTGCACGACCCATAGCAAGCATTTGCTGCTCGCCACCAGAAAGAGTTCCAGCCTTCTGATTCTTGCGCTCTTGAAGGCGCGGGAAGAACGTTAACACTCTTTCATAGTCTTCCTTGATGTTTTCCTTGTCATTACGCAGAAAAGCACCCATGTCTAAGTTCTCAGCAACCGTCATCTGAGGGAAAACACGGCGTCCCTCTGGTACCTGAATAAGGCTTTTCTTGGTGATATCGTGAGGCTTCATGCCCGTAATATCTTCACCATTAAAGGTAATCGAGCCTTCGTGTGGTGATTCAAGTCCGCTCAAGGTACGCAAGGTTGTAGACTTGCCAGCACCATTAGCACCAATTAGGGTTACAATTTCACCTTCAGCAACGTCAAAGGAGATGCCCTTAATGGCGCGGATTTTGCCGTAGCTGGTATGTAGATCTTTTACGCTAAGCAGCATCGTTTTTCTCCTTATTGTCTTCAGTTGCCACCATAACAACACCATCGCTGTCCATCATGACAGGATCCTTCGCCGCAGCTTCTGGCTTTGGAGTAGTCTCTGGTGCTATTTCCCCTCTTGCTTCAAGAAGTGCCCTTCTCTTCGCTTTAATAGCCGCTTCCATGTCTTGGCCTAGATAGGCTTCGATAACGGCAGGGTTTGACTGAATCTCTGCAGGTAGACCCTCTGCAATTAACTTGCCAAAGTCCAGCACGTAAATATATTCTGCCAGATTCATAACAACCTTCATGTCGTGCTCAATCAGGAATACCGTGATGTTAAGCTCATCACGAATACGCAGAATAAGATCGTCAAGATCTGCACTCTCAGACTCGTTCATGCCCGCTGCTGGCTCATCCAAGCAGATTAGCTTTGGTTCAGTGGCCAACGCACGTGCTATCTCAAGACGGCGCTGTGCACCATAGGGCAGATTAGAGGCAAGGTCGTTAGCGTACTCAATCAGACCAACAAACTCAAGCCACCTTTCAGCATCTTCCTGGATCTGCTTCTCCTCGCGCCTAAAAGAAGGCGTGCGAAATGTTGCACCAAAAAATCCTGACTTTGTACGAACATGGCGACCGACCATAACATTTTCAAGTACGGTCATTTCCTTGAACAGACGGATGTTTTGGAAGGTGCGACTAATGCCCCAGTCTGCAATAACGTGTGTCTTTTTACCTGAGACTGATCTTCCCTCAAAAAGGATTTCTCCTTCTGTGGGGGTGTAGATGCCCGTCAATAAGTTAAAGAATGTCGTCTTCCCTGCACCATTAGGGCCAATCAAGGCAACGATGGTGCCAGCTTCAATATTCATATTTACCGAATCAACCGCACGCAATCCTCCAAACTGAATGGTTGCATTGGTTGCCTGCATCAGGTAACCCTGATGTTCTGCTACTACCTTATTCATGAGCCTGCACCTCCTTTGGGAGCTGCTCCAACAACTGCATCAGTGTGGTCTCCTTTGTCAGACTTACCTTTTCCAAATAACTTATGGAACTTTGGCTTCATGGGAATGATACCCTCAGTTCTTACAGCCATCATGACCACCATAAGAAGTCCCAAGAAAAGATTACGGAAATTTGCAACCATAGACTGGATGTCTCCACCAGCCTGGCCCAGATGGTTCATAGCAAACCAGCGAACAAGCTCTGGGAAGCCCATAATCAGAACGCCACCCACTAGAACGCCAGGGATTGATCCCATACCACCGATTACTACGATGGCAAGAACAATAACTGAATTGAGGAACGAGAATGGTTCTGGAGATATACCACCCAGGAAGAATCCAAAGCAGGCACCTGCAATACCACCCCAAAATGCGCCCAACACAAAAGCCCACGTTTTCGCCTTCGTGACGTTAACGCCCATTGCAGAGGCAGCAACCTCATCTTCACGCATAGCAGCCCAACTACGCCCTAAGCGTGAATTGTCCTGATTGCGCACCACAATGATGGCGACGATAAGCATGATAAGTACCATGTAGTACCAGTACACGTTTCTGGTCATGGTGAAGAAAAAATCATTGCCAAGCGCCCAGTACACATTATCACGCAGCCAGTCAAAGAATGGCGGTGAGGCTAAAACATTACCTCTGTCCGGTAGCCCAAGTAGACCATTAGTGAGACCAAAGGGATTGTTCTGTATGGTAATACGGACAATTTCTCCGAAGCCAAGCGTTACAATCGCCAAGTAATCGCCGCGTAGGCGCATAACAGGCAGGCTCAATAACCAACCAACAAAAGCAGCTATGAGACCCGCAGCAACCATAACGAGGGGAAAGACAAGCCCCTCAAGGCTATCCCCCAGCAAATTTGCAAGAGGAATAGCAAGTATAATCGCCGCATAAGTACCAACCGCATAGAATGCCATACGACCAAAGTCCAGCATTCCTGCGTATCCCACTACAATGTTAAGACCAAGTGCCAAAATAACATAGAGCCCAATACCTACAAGAGCAGCAAGAAGCAGTGCTTCACCCATACCTTGCAAATAAATAGGAAGAGCAAAAAGAAACACAAGAAGAAGGGCTGTCAGAGCCGTCTTAAGCGGGGACTTATTTCCCCCTCTGCTGAACATGGGCTTTGCAATATTCCCAAAGATTGCCTCTGCACTTGAGGCCTTTCCTTTAACTGCTTGATCCTCATAGGCTGCAGTAGTGTTATTAGATGTATTTTTAGTATTAGTCATAGTTCTACACCTTCTCTACTACAGACTCTCCAAGCAAGCCGCCTGGTCTAAAGATCAAGATCAAAATCAAAATCGCAAAAGTAATTACATCACGATAAGCAATCGAGATATAACCTGATGCCAGGGCCTCTAGGACTCCAATAAGAAATCCGCCCAACATGGCTCCGCGTAAGTTTCCAATTCCGCCCAGTACTGCTGCTGTAAAAGCTTTAATCCCTGGGAAAAGACCCATGTTAAAGGTAACAACACCGTATTTTAAGCCAAAGAAGGTACCTGCTACTGCACCTAAAGCCGGACCAATAAAGAAGGTCAGGGCAATAACCGAGTTGATGTTAATCCCCATAAGCCCTGCTGCATCTTTGTCCTGTGAAGTTGCACGCATAGCTTTACCTAGCTTGGTCTTAGAGACAAAGCGATCAAGTGTAAAGAGAAGTACAAGACAGGTAATAAAGATAATCAAATCAATAGGTGCGATTCTGATTGCTCCAAACAGTGGCACCGCATCAAGATTTGCCAAAAACTCTGGTGTTGGAAATACCATTCTGTGACCAACTGCAAGCAGTACAAAGTTTTGCAAAAACAGTGACATACCTAGTGCAGAAATCAAGGCGCACAGACGAGGTGAGTTTCTAAGCGGCCTATAGGCAAAGCGCTCAATAGTAATACCTAGCAAACCTGTAAGCACCGCAGAGATACCAAAAGTGAGCAACATCATAAGAATGAAGCCTACCGCCGTTGTCGTAAAGAACGGCTGCGTTGACTGTAGAAAGCTCATAAAGGGCAAGGTGTCACTAACCGTAGCAATAGTTGACTCGCTGCCTAATAAATTTAATACACCATAACCGATGAAGCCACCAGTCATGAACATCTCTGCATGCGCAAAGTTAATCATCAACAGAATACCGTAGACGAGGGTAAAGCCCAGCGCAATAAGCGCGTACATTCCCCCTAGGGTTAGACCATCAATGAGGAGTTGAACAAAAAATTCCATATGGCTACCTTTTGTTTAATCAGAGAAGAAACACGCTAGCAGGCATCTGCGGTCAGCCCGTCTGGATGATGCATGCAGACGTGCCTCTCCTAACTGCTCATTTGCAATAAACGTTTACTGTAAGCAGACGCATTGACCTCAAGTTTGTTGGGTCAATGCGTCTGCAAATTAGATTACTAAAACTTACCTATCGTCATCCATTAAGGAGTAGGGACGTCAGGATGTATAATCCACTCACCGTCGTATACCAAGAAGGTAGAAACGATTGGGTTAGCACTGTCACCATTTTCGTCAAATGATACAGGGCCAGTTACACCAGGGAACTCGTTTCCTGCAACCACTTCGATAATGGCTCTACGTCCCGCTGGAGTTGCAACGCTATCAACACCATCTGTTTCAGCTACTTCGAATACAGCGTTGATGATTGCGTTTGCTGCGTCAAATGCGAAAGCGTCAAATCCACCAGGAGCTTCACCGAACTCAGCTTCAAAGTCACTAATGAATGCTGCACCCTCTGGCATGTCCTCAATCGGCATACCTGGCTTTGTTGCAATGGTACCTTCTGACTGTGGACCAGCTTCAGTAATGAAACCATCAACCTGGATACCGTCTCCACCCATCATAGGAGCTTCAACACCACCGTCTTTTAGCTGACGAGCAAAGAGTGCACCAGCACCAGAGCTTGAGTCATACGTTCCTGCAAAGAATACAAAGTCTGGATCTGCAGCATTAACTCTAGTAACTACAGGAGCAAAGTCTGATTCTTGCTGAGCGGTTCTTTCTTCAAGAAGAATTTCTCCACCGATTTCTTCCCATTGCTCTTTAAAAGCAGCAGCAAGACCTTCTCCGTAGGGGCTTGAATCATCGATAAGCACCGCTGTACGGAAACCTAGTTCCCATGCTGAATCTGCAGCAGTAGGACCTTGCAGCGCATCTGTTGCGCAAGTACGGAAGAAGTTCTCACGACCCATGTGTGTTAGGTCTGGCCTGGTTGAACCATAGCTAATCTGAACTACACCGTGTTCGTTGTACACAAGACCTGCAGGATCTGTTACACCTGAGTTAAAGTGACCAACTACACCAACAAGATCTCTTTCTGAGATAAGAGCACCAGCTACCTGTGGAGCAAGAGACGGATCTGACTGATCGTCACCCTCAACAACCCTAAACTGGATTCCCAAGTCGCGTGCTTCATCACTTGCATTAGCCTGATCAACAGCTAGACGCGTTGCGTTTAGTGCACCCTGACCAAAACTTACTGCACCCTGTGAAATAGGTCCACCAAAACCAATAGCAAAGGTTGTTGTGTCACCATTGTCACCATTGGTATCACCGTTGCTACCACCATTATCACCATCGCAGGCAACAAGGGCGAAAGTTAGGGCGAGAGCAGCCATAGCTGCCAAAATAAAGCGTAGTTTACGTTTCATCTCTTCTACCTTCCTTCGTTTTCCTTACTTAACTTACCGAGCACTTCCTAAGAAACAAATGAGTCCACCAGAAAAAGTACTGTTTCAAGTGCTTGGTTTCTGGCAACTTGGACTCAAAGTTAGCACAAGGAATACAAGGCTTAATCAGTGCATTGTTTCTTTTCCGTTGAATGGTAATTATGAAGGGGGTGAATAGTGCAAGAGGTATGGTCACAGCAGCCTAATGATAGACGCGCTTAAACTGCAATTCAAAAGGGACGAGCCACCTAGTAGCCCATCCCTTTATTTTACGCCAACTTATGCAAGCACAAACTTTAGAATCTTCTTTTCAAGAAGTCTGGTATATCTATGTCATCGTCATCTCCAGCAGAAGGGCTACCCAGTGGCTCAAACTTAGGGATATGACCTGTTGCTTCTGAGTCTTCGCCTGCGCCGCTCATGATGCTTTCAATTCCCATAGTCTCTGAAGGCTTTTTCTTTTGGCCTCCAGCAAAACCTGTCGCAATTACGGTAACCCTAATCTGGTCACCCAACGAATCATCAATCACTGTACCAAAGATAATGTTGGCTTCAGGTGCCGCGGCATTGGCTACAATCTCTGCAGCTTCATTGGCCTCTAGCATACCCAGATCACTGCCACCAGCCAGTGAGAGTAGCAAGCCATCTGCGCCCTGGATAGAAGCTTCAAGTAGCGGGCTTGAAATCGCTGCTGTTGCAGCGTCTACCGCACGATTATCCCCACTTGCAAGACCGATGCCCATAAGTGCCGATCCTTTATCTTCCATAACAGTTCTAACGTCTGCAAAGTCAAGATTAATCAGGCCTGGAACGGTAATAAGGTCAGTGATGCCCTGAGTTCCCTGTCGCAAAACATCATCTGCATAACGAAAAGCATCCAGCATAGATGTCTTTTTCTCTGCAACCTGCAGCAGCCTATCATTAGGGATAACAATAAGGGTATCTACTTTTTCCATCAATCTCTGGATGCCCTCTTCAGCTTGCTTTTTGCGCTTGTTTCCTTCAAACGAGAAGGGGCGTGTAACTACCGCAACAGTCAGTGCACCAATTTCTTCACGGGCAATCTCTGCGACAACGGGGGCTGCCCCAGTTCCTGTACCACCGCCCTCGCCTGCTGTGATAAAGACCATATCTGCACCCTGTAGGGCTTCACGAATCTCTGCTCTATTTTCTTCTGCAGCCTGCGCTCCAATATCAGGAACTGCACCTGCGCCAAGACCCTTAGTGAGGTTCACCCCAATATGTACCTTGTAATCTGCGTCTGACATGAGGAGTGCCTGAGCATCAGTGTTAATGGCAATAAACTCAACGCCCTTTACCCCAGCCTCAATCATGCGATTGACCGCATTGGTACCTCCGCCACCAATACCAACAACCTTAATGACTGCTAGGTAATTCGCACCTGTATCCAACATATCTTTACTACCGCCTTTCGGTTTGGCTAACGCCTAAAGTCTAACGTTCAAGTTTAAGTTAAGGGTGTAGTCATAACAGCGAATAATCTCACTACTACATTAAAGGTTCAAGCAGTGAATTGCAAAAAGTCTAAAGTTTTACTTTAATGTTTTAACAAATACCAGCTTACAGGGTGTATCCATCGTTAATTTCATTACAATTCGTTGCTGTTATGTTGTAATCATCTCGCCTATCAAATGATTAACGAGACAATCCGCGCCAGGTTGGATGGTCTATGCTTCTCACATTAATAAGGACTACGTTATCACCATGCTCCTCAAGGATTCCTAGGATAATCGTACTTTTATCGGCAAGGTTATCTGCCCTTCCTACATCTAGTTCTACCTCATCAATAGTGAAAAGGGATGTCCTGCCTACCTCTGGAGCAGAAGCGCGAAGAACACGAGAAACTATCTGTGAGTCTAGGCCGCGCAAGTGCTCAAGCACATTAAGCAAGGACTCATTTGTGACTTGCTCTCCCCACCCAGTGTCAATCTCTATAATTCCCGTCACAGGGATAATACTAAGGTCACTCGCATCAACATCATCCACCGTATCAGTCGGATCAGTTATGCTCGTGCCATCCTGCCTCATCATGCCTAACCATCTACCATCACTTGAGGCTACCCAATTGACCTCACCTGTCTCAACCTTTACTGCGGGCGTACGTTCTGATATTTCTATAGTTACCCCACTAGGAAAATGAGTTGAGACTGTCGCCTGTGCAATCCAGGGATTGGATCTGAGACGATCTTCAACCTCTGAAGTGTCCATTGTAATAACAGAGCTGGCAAGGTCAATCTGAGCAATATCTTCAATAGTTTCAGTATCTAGAAAACGCGCACCTTGTATTTGTATGTCATCTGGATAAAAGAGGCCTGAATTAGCCAGAGCGAAACCACCCCAACTAAGCAATCCTAAGACGGCAATAGCACAGATAAACAATCCGACCACTTTTAGTATTCGTAATCGCTGCTCACTCCTTCGCGCGCGCTGCTTACGGTTTACTTCCCTCTGCTCCTTGGTCTTCTTGACAGGTCCAGATTTTTTGTTAGGAAGTGCCTTCCTTTGTGTTTCGACTCGTCCAGAATCCCCCGTTCTTGCTAAGGGATCTGTGCTCTTGTGTGAAAGTGAACGCTTTGCGATCCTAGGTGTTGAATTTAATCCTGACTTAGAGCGTCTAACAGGTCTTCCTGCAGCACGCTCCCTCTCCGCTGCTCTGCTCCTAGCTTCATAGTTAGACTCGGCTGATGTTCGCTGTCTTCGGCTGCGATTCGCGTCGCTTGCGAATTGATGCTGCGCATCAATTCGCTCACTGTACTCTCGTTTTCTTTTTGGGGCGCGTAAGCGAAGTTCTGGCTGAGCGTGCGAAGACCTTTCGGCACCACGCCTTCTGTCAACCCTCTCTGCAGCAGTCTCATGATAAGGCTCTTTGTTGGCAGCCCTGCTTTCCCGCAAACGGTCGCGGCTGTCCTGGTTGCTTAGCCTGCCACTTCCAGCCTGCTTATGCGACGCCTGTTCGTACGGCTTTCTTTTTTTGCCATAGCGTGACATGACTACCTCTTAGCCAGCTACAGAGCTACTGGCTAGGTTAATGTCAGTAAAGTCTTTACTGCGCGCTTTTCGCTCTTTTTGCTCACGCACAAATTCTGGACCGACCCCTGTTACGTCTCCGGCCCCCATAGTAATAAGCAAGTCACCTGGTCTTGTATGACTGCACAAATAGTCTGGCAGGCTCTGCTTGCGCGGTAGCCAGACAACCTGCGCGTCAGGATCATAATTGAGTATTGAGTTCACTACCGTACGTCCTGAAACCCCAGGAATAGGAGTTTCTCCACTACTAAAGATATCAGTGAGGATAATCACATCTGCACTATCAAAGGCAGATCCAAATTCTCGCTCGAAAGCTTGGGTTCGACTATATCTGTGTGGTTGAAAAACAACGACAGTACGCTTGTAGCCCAGATCCTTTGCTCCCCTAAGAGTCACTGCGATTTCGGTAGGATGATGACCATAGTCATCTACGATGCTAACACCATCCCATTCCCCAAGAAATTCAAAACGGCGACGGACACCCTGAAAGCTCCCCAGTGCGGCAGCTGCTTCAAAAGGATCAATACCCAGGCTAACAGTAGCTGCAAAAACTGCTGTCGCGTTGGATACCATGTGCTCGCCTGGCAGGGTAATACTTGCAGGATAAAGGCATCCTTGGTACTCAATCGTAAAATCTGAACCTGCTTTACCTGTAAAGGGTTTGATATTCGAATAACGAATATCGCAATTGGGCCCTGCCCCGTAAGTCAGCATTTTTTTGTTTGATGCTTCACTCAGCTCAATTAGCTCTTTATCGTCCCCGCAGACGACAAGAAGTCCATCATCATTGACGCGGCTCATAAAGTCTGCAAAGACCTGCTCTAGTTGATCGTAAGAATCATAATGGTCAACATGCTCAGGCTCAAGGTTGGTAATAATAGCAATCTGTGGCGACAACCACACAAAAGAACCATCACTCTCGTCAGCCTCTACTACGTGCAATTCACCAGAACCTTCACGGGCATTTGCAGAAAAGGCATCTACCTCTCCTCCAATACAAAACCCAGGATCCTTGCCCAGCACCTCCAATGTATTGGCGAGCATAGAGCTTGTTGAGGTTTTTCCATGAGTTCCAGCAACAGCGACAGTTGTAATGCCTTTGGTGATCTCAGCAAGCATCTGAGCCCTTTTCCATACGGGCAGATTCCTGCGACGTGCTTCTTTTAGCTCTGGATTTTTCTCTTCTGGAATTGCAGTAGAAATAACTACCACCTCTGGATTACCCACATTGGCAGCGTCATGACCTATGAAAACCTCCATACCCGCAGCTTGAAGCGTGCGTGTGTAGCGGCTCTCCTTCAGGTCTGAACCGGTAATTTTAATTCCGCGCTGCAACAACACAAGGGCAAGAGCACTCATGCCAGCACCGCCCACCCCAATAAAGTGGGCATACACAGACGTATTATCTGAATTTTTTTTCATTCTTCACCTGCATTTAATCATTAAGATGAGTAATTGCTTACTTCTCTTTGTTAACTAGCTCTACAATTGCATCAGCTAACCTTTTGGCTGCATCAGGTTTACCCAATTCTACGGCATGAGCCGCCATCACAGCACGCAGCTGCGCATCTCCCGTCAATTCTAAGAGAGTACTCGTGAAAACTGAGTCATTCTCCCCATTGGTTCCTGAGGTGTAATCTACACCTTCTGCTTCTGGGTCATACCCCTCTAATAGCTGTTTATCCGCAATAAGTCTAGCACCACCCAGATTAACAAGTGCTTGTGCATTAGTTGTCTGGTGGTCATCAGTTGCATACGGATACGGAATAAGTACAGATGGCTTACCCAGTACAGTAAGTTCAGCGATAGAGGTGGCTCCTGCACGTGCGACCACAAGATCTGCACCCTTCATAATATCGCCCATCTTCTCAATATAGGGTAATACGTGATAGCGTGGCTCCAGTTCAGGACAGGTCTCGAAAAACTTTTCAAGGCCTTTTATAACGGCATCATATTCAAGGTTTCCCGTACCGTGAATGATATGAAGGTCAGGGCGTTCCATAAGCAAGTGCTGAGCGGCTAGAACAGTGGCTTGATTGATTTTTCGTGCTCCCCTACTACCACCAAATACTAAGAGGACCTGCGCAGTATCTGGAATATTCAGCTCTGCACGAGCACGGGTGCCATCAGCACTGTGAATAGACTGCCTTACAGGATTCCCAACGAATTCGCAAACAGCCTTCATGTCTTTTGGTAGGCCAGCAGTTTCTGGGTACGTTAGAGCTACATAATTAGCACTAGCTGCAAGCAAGCGATTCGTCATTCCTATGTGAGAGTTTTGCTCATGTACAACAAGGGGAATTTTGCACATCGCAGCAGCAATTCCTACAGGCACGCTCACATAGCCCCCAAAACACACCACGGCTGAAGGATTCTTCTTTTTCAGTAGTGACAAGGCCTGCCTTATACCCCACAGCGCCTTTACTCCAGAGGTGATTAAAGTTAAAGGTTTTGAACGATCAAAGCCCGCTGTTGATATTGCTGAAAAATCTATATTTGCATCTGAGGCTAGTCGAGCCTCCGGACCCGAAGCCGTACCCACAAAAGACAACTCCACGCCACGAGAGCGCAACTCATCGGCGAGAGCGAGGGCCGGATAAATGTGTCCTGCTGTCCCACCGCCACTCAAGATCATCTTCGTCATCGTCGTCAACCTCCTTAAACTTTTCCTCTGTGACTTTACGCTTAATTCTTTTTTCTGGTCGCCTTTTGATGTCCCTTTTTATGTTTCGTTTTCCTGTACCATCATGTTCTTCTGGCTTATTTTCCCGCTTACTCTCGTCATCATGGTTATTAGTACTTACATGCCTTGATCCCCCACGTCGCGGCAAGCCATCAAATATGCCAGCGAGCTGCATTTTTGGTGGAGTAAGATGCCCGTAGCGGGCAACGGAGAATATAAGACCCACCAACATAAACGTGCTTATCATTGATGAGCCCCCTAAAGTAACAAAGGGCAAGGGTTTTCCTGTAACAGGGCCTAGACTAATTACAGCAAAAATATTAAGTAGTGCCTGGAAAACTATAAGGATTGTCGCACTGCCAGCAATCGCAGTACCTAATCGATCTTTAGCCTGCGATGCAATATGTAGCCCACCCCACAAAATAAAGACAAAAGCTATCAACACAAGGAATACCCCGATAAGACCAAGCTCCTCGCCTAGGATTGCGATAATGAAGTCATTGTGAGCTTCTGGCAGATATCGAAACTTCTGACGAGACAGTCCAGGACCTAAACCTAAAATGCCCCCTGATCCCAGAGCAAGTTCAGCCTGCCAAGTCTGATGAGAAGCAACACCATCAGTCCATCGCGTAATAAACTCAAAGATACGGCGTTGCTGATAACCACCATCCATCAAGAGAACTCTGCCTAAAAAGAGTACTGCCAAGCCCCCCAGTCCCGCCACGAGTCGACCCCAAGGCCAGCCCGACAATACGTAAGCTGCAAAAAGACCGACTCCGATAATTAGTACTGTGCCAATATCTGGAGAAGCAAAGATAGCAAGCATGCTGCCACCTATAAGAATTGCTGGCATCACCCAATCGCGACGATATATAGGCAAAGCAGCTTGTGCCTTTTGTCGCGCAGGCCCTGTATCATCAGAATCTTTTGCCCAAGAACAGTACGCTGCAATCAAAAGCAGCAGGACAGGTTTAGCAAACTCTGAAGGCTGGAAAGAGAAAAGACCGAAGTCAATCCAGCGAGCAGACCCTAGTACTGGCCTCCCTGCAACAGCCAAAAAAATCAGCATAGCCAGTAGTGCCCAGGCAACAGGAATTGCGTACGGGACAATCCTTCGGTAATCTACTCGTGCTATTGCTATAGCAATGCCTGCGCCAACTATAGCGAAAAGCAGATGCCTAAAACCTGCAGCATAAGCGGAACTAAAGAGGGTACTCAAGAACCCCAGGAAGCCTGTTGATTCATCTCTATCTGCAGTTTCCACAGCACCAGTCTGCGCCTCTTCCAGAGCCTCTTCAAGTGCCGCATAATAATCAAGTTCAAACTCAATGGCCTGCTCTGGAGTCAGAGCCTCCTGACTTTGTAAAGCAAAGTCACGCTGCACCTGACGAATAACGGCATCATTACTTGATGCAGAAAAAGCCATAATCAAACTAATTCCTACCAGGATTGTAATTGCAATTAGTATGAGGTATCTTGCCGCGGGACCTCCTCCCCACTCGGGCAGATTCGCGTTAAGGTTCAACCCCGAGATTATGCCTCGTGTTTTCTTTTTTCGATCTTTTGCTACCATCGCACTTATCTCACACTATCTAAATTTTGACTATATGAATCAGTGCAAGTGCCTTCTTTTGTCGCTGCCTCATGGAAGGATTTAACGAGCGAAGTAAAGTAGCATCCCCGATGCTCAAAATCATCAAACTCATCAAAAGAAGCATTTGCTGGGGAGAGCAATACCACCTGCTTAGGGGCTGCATTCTTACAGGCAAAATGCACGGCATCTTTCATAGATTCAAATGTCAGTATCTGCTGGTCGCTTGTGCTACCTGTAGAAAGTGCATCAAAGTGTGACTTTAGCCCGACTGCTGCCTGTCCAAAAAGAAGTATTGTTTGCGCACGCACTAAAGCAGCTCTTACTAAATCAAGATAGTCTACGTCTTTACTTTGTCCACCCAAAAGTAAGGTAAGTTCAAGACCCGCATAAGCACTAAGTGCAGAAATACTTGCATCGGGATTGGTTGACTTTGAGTCGTTGACATAAATTACGTCTTCAAAAATGCCAATCTCCTGCATTCGGTGTGGCTGTGGCTGAAAAGATTTCAGTGCCTTAGAAATGTCTGTATCTGGTACCCCAAAATAGTGACCTATCGCAGTTGCGAAGCAGGCGTTCATCATATTATGGTCCCCACGAATGCGAAGTTCATGCTTTTCCAAGGGCAAACAATGCTCGTCAGCACTAATTTTTCTCACGCATGCGCCACGCTTCTCTGCAGCGAGAACTGCGGCGGCAATTACGGGACGCGCCAGTTCATGCAATTCGTCTTCTTCGGGCACAAGCACCAAGTCACCATTGCCTGAGTTTGCAAAAATCCTGCATTTGTCTGCCCCGTAGCGAGCAATATCCTTGTGCCAATCCAGATGATCAGAGCTCAAATTAAGCAATGCGGCCACACGTGGTTTAAACGTACTGAGTCGTGCTGCTTGAAACGAACTGACCTCTGCAATGAAAAAATCCCCAGGGCGCACCGAAGCAAGTAGCTCTAGTGCCGGGGTTCCAATATTGCCTACGCTAAAAACCTGAACATTTTCTTGAGCAGAAAGTACTTCCCGCACCAATTCAGTAGTAGTTGTCTTACCGTTAGTTCCCGTAATGGCGACCCAGTTCAAGCCTGGAGGAGATAGACGGTAGGCAAGCTCAACCTCAGAAATGACTTCTGCTGACTGCTCGCAAGCTGACTGCGCAAGTATAGTGTGCGGGGCAAGTCCTGGAGTAATAATGCAAACATCATAATAGTGCTCGCCTACTGTAGGCACAGAATTTACGCCGAAGTCAGCAGATAGCTGCACTCCCGTGGGACAATCCTGCTGCATCTGCGCAAAGAAATTTTTAAGATCTTCTGAAAAAACAGAGTCTACTAGGGCAAGTGAGCTAATTCCCAGTTGAATACTGTGCTCAAGTAAAAAACGAGCAGTCGACCGACCACTTTTGCCAACACCTACAATAAGAACCTTTTCAAAAGCATTTTTGGAAAGGTTCCCTGTTTGTAAGCCTGCCTGTCTGTTCGTATGTTCTTGCGCGTGATTAATTGCTCTCGCCTACCCGCCCAATCGCGTAAGCTCATAGAAGAAGAGGGCAAACCCAAATGCTGCTAGACATCCCGTAATGATGCAAAAACGAACCATAATGGTAGTTTCTGACCATTTCAGCATTTCGAAATGATGGTGGATAGGTGCCATTTTAAAGACGCGCTTACCTGTCATCTTGAAGACAAGAACCTGAATAACCACTGACAAGGCTTCAATGACGAAAATCCCACCGATAACAACAACTAATAATTCTGTTTTTGTTACCAGAGCTAGGCCCGCAATGGCACCTCCCAGAGCAAGGGATCCTGTGTCTCCCATGAAGATTTTTGCAGGATAACAATTCCACCAAAGAAAGCCAATGCAGCCACCAGCAATGGCAGTCGCAGCAATGGCAACAGGCAGTGAGCCTGATGCATAAGCAATAGCTGCAAATACTAAGGCAACTATAGTGACAGTTCCTGCTGCAAGTCCATCAAGTCCATCTGTTAGATTTACCGCATTTGTTAGACCGACAATCATAATCAGGGCGAACAATAAATAAACCCAAGGAATAGTTAACACTACCGAACCGAGAAACACTGGCAGTGTAAACGTCGTAGACACCTGCGCAAGAGGAATATAGAAGTCTGTAAGAGGGACATAAATATTTGCTGATACACCTACCCAGTTAATAGCTGCAAGCGTAGTACCTACAGCTATGAGCAGTTGTCCGACAATCTTTGCACGAGCAGAAAGTCCCAGGCTCCGTTTTTTTGCAACCTTTATGTAGTCGTCAATAAAGCCTAGGATTCCACAACCTAGCATACATAAGAGCACTGTGACACCTGCACGCACTCCCGTATTAAACATGTCAATACGATGTGCACTAGCCTCGGCAATAATGGGATGTGCAAAAGCAACCATTGCAGCAAAGAGTGCAACAGCGACAAGCAAAATAACAATGCCCCCCATTGTGGGAGTTCCATGCTTTACTAAATGTTCCTGAATTCCCTCTGCGCGAATTTGCTGACCAATCTCGCGCTTTTGTAAAAAGCGGATGAGCAAAGGAGTAATCATAGCAACCAGTACCACTGATAAACTAAGAGTCAAAAACACTTGAAATGCAGGGTACTGAGCAAGGCCAGCTAACATGGATTGTCTCCTTCTACACTTAACGCCTCTCTAATGCGCTCCATTTGCATGCTGCGCGATCCTTTAATAAGTATGAGCGAACCTGATGTAAGTTCACTGGAAAGGCTTCGAATTAATAATTTCATATCAGTAAAAGAACGCAGCTCTGGAATATTTTCTGTATTGAGCCCTGTGCTCAACTCTCGAAGTATGTCCTGTGTTGCGTCAGTATAGGCCTGCCCAAAAGTATAGACCACATCAATGTTGAGCAAGCCAGACAGTAGTAGAATATCCTTATGAACTTTTGCGCTATGGTCTCCCATTTCTAACATGTCGCCTAGCACAGCAATGCGCTTTCCTGTACTTGGGTTGCCTAAATCTGAGACAGCCAAAGTCTTTAGTGACGCTGCAGTTGATTCTGGGTTAGCGTTATAGCAGTCTACAAGGATATCGCTATCTTGAATATCAATCAGCGTATTCACTTTCGCACGCTGCATGCGCATATCAGTTGGTTGAACACCCTCAACACCCTTAATCGCAACCGCACTCTCTATGCCTAAAATTTTTGCAACAGCAAGGGCTAACAGGGCGTTTTGAACACTGTGCTCACCAGGAATAGCAAGCTTCATTTCCAATTCATCCCCCATAGAGAAGACAACCAACACTGTAGCATTGCCCTGCGCATCAAAGCCTTTAATGTAGGCACTGATTGCAGACTGACTCATGTGCGCAGCATCATAAGAATCCTCAATCGCAACTGTCACTAACGACGCCTTGCATACACTGCGCAAGTAGTCACCAAATTCTACTCTTGCTGGCATAAAGGCAAGCTGATCTTCTGAAAGAGCTTCAAATATTTCACCTTTTGCACGAGCAATATTTTCCCTGCTACCCAACATCTCTATATGAGCGTCGCCGATAGTAGTAATAATACTCATGGTTGGACGAGCAATATCTGTTAATTCGGTAATCTGCCCAAGACCCCTCATTCCCATCTCTAGAATAACCGCTTCTGTACCTTGTCTAACGCGAAGCAGAGTCAGAGGAACGCCTAGTTCATTATTGTAGTTACCTTCTGTGGCAATTACTTTCAGGCTACTTTCCAAAGCACCTTTAAGTAGTTCCTTAGTAGATGTTTTTCCTGAGGAGCCTGTAATTCCAATCACAGGACAACTAATAAGTGAGCGTTGATACTTTGCGAGATCTTGCAGAGCGATTAGAACATCATCAACAAGAATACTTGTTGCTCGGTCTGAAAAGGATCCAAAATCTGAACCGACCTTACTGGCAAGGATTACGCTTGCCCCCCTATCTACAGCAGAAGCAATGTAATCATGTCCATCTGACTGCTTACCTACAAAAGCCGCAAAAAGGCCATCTTGTTCTGCCTGCCTAGAGTCAATAGAGCAAGATTGCGCTGCTCTCTTAGGCGATCCTGCAATTATTTTGCCAGAACAAACCTTCGCTATGCATTCGGCAGTGAAATTAAACATGGAGTCTTGTACCTAGTCCTAATTCTGACTTATGACACGTTGCCATGAAGACATTCCAGCGCAGCACGTGCAACTTCCCTGTCATCAAAGTGAATAGTGCGGTCTGCAAAGATCTGATAGTCTTCATGTCCCTTTCCTGCAATAAGAACCGAGTCTCCTGTACGCGCCAAAGCAACTGCGTGAAAAATCGCCTCTCGCCTATCAACAATGGCATCACACTTTACCTTTTCGCTGTTGATGCCCTCTAATACGTCCGCAACAATACTGGCAGGATCTTCACTGCGAGGATTATCGCTAGTGACAACGACATAGTCACTTTCTTTGCCTGCGGCACGAGCCATTAAAGGACGCTTAATTGGATCGCGGTCCCCACCGCAACCAAAAACTGCAAAAACTCGACCCTTAGTCTGCTCTCTTACTGCTGCAAGTGCAGTAGAAAGTGCTTCAGGAGTATGGGCGTAATCTACGAAAACTTTAAAGTCCTGACCTTCTTCAACCTGTTCAAGTCTTCCAGGAACCTGAGTAGCATTTGATAACCCATCTGCGATTATTTCTAGGCTGATACCGCGCGACCAAGCACATCCTGCAGCTACAAGAGCATTCTCGACATTATAGGTACCGACCAGAGGAAAAGTTACACGAGCCTGACCGCTTGGCGTTGTCAGTAAGAATTCGGTGATGTGTGATCCTTGAACGAGCTCTGTCGCCGTCAAGTCTAGACTCAAACCTTCCATGCCTGGAGGCTTCATTCCAACACAGACGACATTAATGCCTTCTGATTTTAGGCGCGCGGCAAGTTCTGCCCCTACCCTGTCATCAACATTAATGACACGAGCCGCAGCCTCGAAATCCGAAAAAAGACGCTCTTTAACACTACGATACTCTTCCATGGTGTTGTGGTAATCCAAATGGTCTTGGGAAAGGTTAGTAAAGGCTACCGCAGCAAAGTTAGTTTGCTCTACCCGGTGCATGTCAATAGCATGGCTTGACACTTCCATTGCAACACTCTGCACGCCAGCATCACGCATCTCTGCAAATAATGACTGTAGCTGCAAAGCATCAGGAGTAGTAGTTGCAGTAGTGTGAGCACACTCTTCCGATAGACCTGTATGCGGATCTTCAGGTAGGCTGTACTTACTTTCTACAGTTCCGATAACGCCCGACTGTTCACTTGCAGCACGTGCAATAGCATCAAGAAGGTAGATTGTTGTAGTCTTCCCATTGGTCCCCGTAACACCACTTATATTAAGCCTCTGCGAAGGGTGTTGGAAAAAGCTTGCAGCCGCACACGCAAGTGCAATGCGACTATCGTTAACCCTAATAATTGCGTCTGAATCTATAATATCCAACTGTTTTTGTACTACAACAGCAACAGCACCTGCCTCTAAAGCAGACTGCACAAATTGGTGGCCGTCACTTGCGTGACCTTCAATGGCAAAAAATAGACTTCCTGGAATCACCTTTCGGCTGTCATGGACAACCGCACTGACCTCAAGGCTGCGCAAACGCGAAGGAAAATCAACAATACCAGGACACGACTGACCCTGTGCCGTGCGCAGTAAACTCTCGACTGTCATTGTGCCTTGTTTCGATGACATAGGCTGTTGTCTCCCCTCGTTAATTTCCATGCATATCTTCCCGTACTATTTTAAGGTGAAGCGGGCAAAAGCCCGAGATACCTCACAGTAAATGTTGCTATGTTGGCAAAGGGTGGACCTGCCACTTCTGCACCAAACATACTTGTTCTAGGCTCATCAACAAAAACTGTAATTAATAACTCTGGATCTTCAGCTGGCAGGTATCCTATAAAAGAACTAATGTAGAGACCTTCCACATAACCCGCAACACCTTCGCGCGCTTTTTGAGCAGTTCCTGTCTTGCCCGCAACCTCATAGTTATGAACTTCAACACTTCGACCTGTTCCTTCAATCATTACTGCTTCAAGTGTTTGTGTAGTTTGCCTGGCAGCTTCCTCAGAGACGACTCTAACCTCTTCACGCTCGGGAACTTCAAAGCTTCCATCTGGCACCGCACGCAAAAGATGTGGGGTAGTCATTACCCCATCATTAGCAATAGCTGCCATCGCACGAGAGATTTGCAAAGGAGACATGGACAATCCCTGCCCAAAGGAAAAGTTTGAGAGTGTCACATCACTCCACTGGTCTGGAGAAAGCACGTGACCACTGCCAGCACCAGGGAAATCAAGTCCTGGGCGCTCTGTAATAGCGAACTCGTGAAGGTAGTCATAGAAAGTACTACTACCCATCTGCTGTGCTATGCGTGTCGTACCAACATTACTAGATACTTCCATAATGCGCGAAACACTCATCACTTCAGTGGGACGTTCCACCGCATCAGAAACGACACGGGTCCCTACTTGAATGCTATTAGGTATGTAAAAAGTGTCGCTAAGGCTTACACTGCCTGCATCAAGAGCAGCCGCGATCGTTAAAGGCTTAATGGTTGAGCCTGGCTCTAGAACATCAACCAATGCTCTATTCCTAATGGCCTCTGGGTCGGCAAGATTAAATTCGTTAGCATCAAAGCCAGGATATGAGGCTGCTGCGTAAATTTCACCAGTGCGAGGATTCATCACCACTGCAGACGCTGCTTCTGCCCTTGTATTATTAACGGCAGCCTCAAGTTCCTGCTGAGCAACATTTGTGATTTCTGCGTCAATGGTCAGCATAATGTCTGAGCCTCTTTGGGCCTCAATTGTCCGCTGAACACCTGCAGGAATAATATTTCCGGCAACATCACGTTCTGTAAAAGATACTCCAGGTGTCCCGCGTAAAATCTCTTCGAATTGAAGCTCTATACCTGCTGCACCGTATCCTTCTGCATTCACAAAACCAACGACTTGTGCTGCAACATCCCCCATTGGATAAACGCGCATATAGTCAAGCTCCCAGACCATATGTCGCAAAGCCTGCTTGAACAAGCGCTGCTCAGGACTATCTTCAGGTTCATTTTGTGCATCGTCGTCCACCGCCATACGAACCTCAGGGGATATTTCTCTAGCCAGTACCGAGAACCTGCTTAGGTTACCACTTGCGGCCTGGCGAGAAAATTGCTCTATAAGCTCCTCTGCGGAAACATCAAGTTTTTCAGAAAAATAGTATGCCAATTCTTCATGAAGTCCTTCTAAGTTTTGCTTAACAGGCTCATCATTATGCTCGCGCGCTGCTACATAGTCGTCAAAAAAACCTGATATGTTATGAGGGTCTGCAACTACCGTGTAAACTCTGACTGACTGTGCAAGAGCCCTACCAGACCGATCAAAGATGGTGCCTCGCGGTGCGGGGGTCTCTATACGACGCAGTCGTTGCTGTTCTGCAAGGGCACTAAGATTTTCTGCCTGCACTACCTGCAAATGAACAAAGCGTGCTCCTGCCAAGCATATCCCAAGCATAAGAAGCCCACCTAATATGAAGAGTGCACCATTACGAACAGGTGCACTCTTTTGCTTATTTTCTTTACTTTTTCTATTCTTCATCTAATTACCGACACGTAAATTTCCTGCATCGCAGGTTACTGTCGATTTCCTAACGCATACCCGCAAGTCCGACATCACCCAAGAGGAGTGTTGCTGCCTCGCCAGCCGTCAACTGAGCTACTGTGTCAAGTGCATTGCCTGTCACTTGTCCCAGATTAATATTTTGCGCTGAAGATTGTTCCGCTGCAATTTGTGTGCCCAAGTTCGTATCTTCAGCTAGAACAGCAAGGTCTGCAACACTGTCAGAACCTATGGTAGAGCCCCCTACCATTGAAAGAGACGATCCCAGACCGGCAGCTGGATTCAATTCAATAAAGCTGCGCTCGCCTTCTGAGCGAACAAGTCCCATCGCTTCTAAATCACCTGGATTGAGTCTGAAGTCATTGGTAATTGTTGCACGCTGCATTTCCAAATTCTCAGATATTGCCAAAGTGTCTGTAATTTCGTCCTTAAGCAACTGTGAGTGCTGCGATGCACGCGTTGCCTCTGCACTAAGCCAAACTGGGCCTAAGCCCAACATGACAGTTACGACCATGGCAAGCAGAACTACAATAAAAATTCTTCGAAAAAGCTGTTCGTTTGTTTTCGCGGTTGACATAGTCGCACCTCCCCTTATAGTTTTTCAGCAACCCTGAGCTTCGTTGAGCGAGCTCTGGAATTACCCTCTACTTCTTTTTCTGTCGGCTGTATTGGGCGCCTTGTAAGCACCTTCAATACTGCCGTATTCTCACACATACATACAGGCAAGCCTGGCGGACAGCCACAGTTCTGCTCTGATGCCTGAAGTGCTCGCTTCACTATTCGGTCTTCAAGCGAATGGAAGGTCAGAACTCCCAATCTGCCACCTGTTCGTAGCCACCGAATTGCTGATTCAAGACCACGCTCTAAAGCGCCCAGTTCATCATTGACCGCAATGCGTAATGCCTGAAAGCTGCGCTTTGCAGGATGCCCACCTGTGCGTCTAGCAGAAGCTGGAATCGCTGCTTTAATAATCTCTACAAGCTGTGCGCTTGTCGTAATGGGAGCAACTTCTCTTTGTTTCACAACAAAATCTGCAATACGTGACGCCCACTTTTCTTCGCCATATTCACGCAGAATCCGAGTCAGTTCTCTTCCCTCTAAAGTTCGCAATAGATCTGCTGCTGTTGAAATATGTGCGCTTTGATCCAGTCGCATATCAAGCAAAGCATCTTGCTTAAAGCTAAAGCCACGACTGACATCATCAATCTGTGGAGATGAGACCCCTATGTCGAACAAAAACGTATCAACATAACCAATTCCCACTTCTTGAAGAAGCGTATCCAAGTCACCAAAGGATCCTTGAATAAGTACATATTCCCCTTCGCCTATTTTCGAGCGAACATCTGCGAGTATAGGTTGTGCTGCCTCTAGAGCCTGCTCATCAAGGTCAATACCGATATAGGTGCCACCCTTTTTCATTGCAGCTTGCGCAAGCAGCCTTCCGTGTCCCGCCCTGCCCAGAGTTGCATCCACTACGATGCTGCTGGGCTGCGGAGCTAAAAGGCTAAGGGTTTCTTCACACAATACCGGTGTATGTGTGTATTCAGTTGTCAAATTAGCTGCTCTGCTCTTCTTGTTCTGTTAGAACCTTAAGTGCTTGGCTTCTATCAATGCCTCCCAGTCGCTGCTTGTAGTGTTCACTATCCCACAGCTCAAGACGTGTTCCCTTTCCAGCGATTGTTACCTCTTTTGAAAGTGAAGCAAACTCACGCTGCTCAGCAGGAACCCTGATACGACCAGAACCATCAACCTCAATGTCTTCTGCGCCAGCCACAAAAAGTTCACGAAGCAGATCATACTTTTCGTCAAATTGATTTTTTAGTAATGGCGCAATGAGTTTTTGATACTCTTCATCTGTGTAAAGCCACAGACATCCATCCGTTCCTGGGACCAAGACTAAATCGGACGCAGCAAGTGTAGTGCGATATTTCGCAGGCAGAGACACGCGACCCTTCGCGTCCATCTTATGATGGGCTCTCCCCTTAAACTGGCGCACTTACTTCCCTACTTCCCTCATTATTTGACGTACGCTGCTGCCACATCGGGGCAGCGATGGCACTAGTGTATACCATTTCATCCCACCAAGCAACATATTTATACCTTTTATCCCACTTTTTGCTCATTTCTGCACTTTTTGCCACTTTTGCCCTCATCGCATAAAAATACCCCTGAGTAGGGGCATGAAGACTATGACAAATAAAAACTCCACTCCTGCCATCAAGACAGCGAGTGGAGCTATACTATCAATTTAAATTTTAGTGCAAGGTGTAAGGTGTACAAAGAAAAGCGAAAGCTACTTACCCTTTGCAGCCTTTTTAGCAGCCTTCTTTTCTGCAAGAGCAGCATTTCTTTCTGCAACTGCAACTTCAAAAGCCTCGTCAGCGGGAAGGAATTCCTCAGCCTTTTTCAGCTGACCAGCCGCATACCAGCCTGTTGCCACACCAATGAATACAGCCAGGAAAAAGAAGGTATACACAAAATTTGTGATAACCATCGGGGTATTATACGTAAAGCCCCAGTGCGCCTGCCAAGCAGCAATCGATCCAGCTAAATCATACAGCATTATATCGTCCTCCCCTTACGGAACAAACTTACTTACCTAAGTCTATCAATAGTGTCAACTGAAGGCAACATACCCCTAAGGACTTTCTTCCTTTAGTTCTTGCAACATCTCGGCCGCCCGAGTGTGATTCGTATCATGCTCGATTACAAAGGTCAGCTCATCTTTTGCAGCATCGATGTCATCTAGTACCAACAAGGCTTCTGCATAACGTACTCGCAAAGCAAGGCCTGTTGGAGTCTGCTCAATCTTTTCGCGCATGAATTCTGCTGCCTCTAATGTATAGGTTCTACCCTCTTCTCCTTCGAAGATCGTACCTAGATTCAAGTAAAAAGTAGCTACGGCCAGATATGAATCATATTCCCAGGAAGACATATCAATCAAGTGCTGCGCCTTACTGCGAGACTCCTCAATCAACATGGGTGCATCAGGACTTCCCTGTGCATGTTGAACCAGAGCATAACTTGAAAACAAAATGAAGTAGTCCACATAGTAGCGCTCATTAAAAGGATTGAGCCTTACTGCCCTTTCCGCCTCTTCTTTTGCAAACTGCAAGGTTGCCGCATCTGTATTACTCACCCCTGTAGCAACTATACCCGCAGGAATCGCATAGGCAGAATCAGCTGCAAACAATCTTACTGAGAAAACTACGGGAACTAGAAGTAAGGCACTCAATAAGACAGCCACAGGCACCATCCAGGTAGACTTCTTAACCTTAAATACCTTTGCATAAGGGACCAGTACTGCCCCCATCAATATCCACAACAAAAAACTTGTCGAAGGAAGAGATAAACCAAAGAAAAGGTGTACACAGTAGGCAATACAAGCACAGACAATTCCAATAAGGAGCATTCTGTCTGCCTTTGATTCCTCGCTCACCTTAAGGCATCTTCGAATAGCAATAAAGGCTACCCAGAAGAGCAAAGCAAAGAACAGTATTGCCCCTACAATTCCGATGCCTGTTGCAAGTTGCAGAGGAAAATTGTGAGCATTGTCAGCAACCGATCTAAAGCCTGCAGCCTGAGCATACTCAGGAGGAGCAAAGTGGCGGAAAATAAGCCTAAATGTGTCAAGACCATAGCCAAAAATGGGACGCTCTGCAATCGCTGCTAGGGCCGCCTCCCATATCTGTGTACGTGTAAGACCACTGCCTTGATCAAACTCGAAAATAGTTTGAATTCTTGACCAAATGTTTGTTACAGCATCTGCCCGTGTAAGCGAGTAAGCCGCAAATGCTGTAACGACTGCCGCCAATCCACCTGCGAAATAATAGTCCTCTTTAACAGGCTTAATCTTTTGTCGCCACACCAATACGACAAAGATAATACCCGTCACAAGAACAGCTGCCCACAGAGACCTTGAGAAAGCCGTAATAGCAACGGCGGAATTTAACAAGAGTACAAACCAGTACCATCTGCGCCACTTTGGCTGCTTTTCAGAGAGAAGTAAGCCCAAGGTCACAAAAATACTAAACGCAAGAAAGCCTGCAAGCAAGTTTGGGTTCCCAAAGGTAGAGAAAGAACGCAGAGGCTCAAAAGGCAATACCCCCCAGGTAAGCGGGTCCCAATTTGCAATAGCTCCGCCCTCTGCACTGCGCCAAGGGTTAGGAATCGCCTGCAGTAATCCGTAGCCAGCAACAACCACACTTGAAAAGCTTAACGTTTGGGCCAATTGACGCACCCGCGGAAGTGAAGTTGCGTACTGCATCGTCAAAAACATCAAGAGTGCATAGAGGAAATAGGCCCATGCCCCATCATAGCGCCTATATTTACCTAGAAAAGCCGTGGCGGGGTTTATTGAAGTTATGGTTGTAATCACAATCCAGACAAGTAGCACACCTAGCAAGATATAAAGAGCATGGTAGCGAATTTCTCCGCCATTACGCACAACATCCCAGATCCACGCAGCTAGGATAGCCATAACCCCAATGCGCAGAACAAATATCTTTACCCCATCAAATCCATCAGCAAAATTGAAACCCATCCAATTAAGTGGACCGTTGGCCATTACTATGGGAACCACCGCAACTAGTGCAAGGATTAACCACCATGCAATTTTCCCCTCGCGAGTATGTTCACGAATTTCGCGGACATCTTTTTTTGACTTGCCCATCCTAGCGTGCTCCTCTTCCTGAAAGTATAACTTTTACTGTTTCTACCATGATTTGTGCATCCAGCATCAGACTTTGGTGATATAGGTACATTAAATCGTACTTCAATTTACGATCTGGAGTCGTAGCATACCCCCCATTAGTTTGAGCAAGCCCCGTTACCCCCGGCTTAATGCGAAAACGTTCTGAATAACCAGGGATCTCTTGCAGGTACTGACTAACAAACTCTGGCCTTTCTGGACGGGGTCCAATGAAGCTCATCTCTCCGCGCATTATATTAATGACCTGAGGAAGTTCATCTATACGAAACTTACGCAATCTACGACCAACAGGTGTTATTCGCGGATCATCTTCAGTAGCAAGAACAGGGCCAGAAAGCTCCTCTGCATTTTTTACCATTGTGCGAAATTTGAATATCCAAAAAAGAGACTGATTGCGCCCTACACGCTTTTGTTTATAAAAAAGAGGTCTTCCGTCAGAAAGAAGAATTAAAAGGGCAGCAAAGAACATAATTGGCGCTGCTACTATGGCTAAAATTAGGGCCCCAAAAAGGTCAACGCTGCGTTTTAACAAGCGCTGGTAGCGCGGAATATTGCCTGAGACTATACGCATAAGCGGAATGTCCCCAATAATAGTATGCGTTTGCCCAATGAATGTTTCATAAAGTTCTGGAACTACATCAACGGTTAACTTCGCATGTTCAGCAAGAACTAATTGCTCGACAAACTCCCGCAATTGAGCAGGATCTGCAACAATAATGCGATTCACTCTAGAATCTACAATAATCTGGTTAATACGCTGCTGACCATAGCTTGAAGGTATGATACCAACAAGCTTCCATCCCCACTTTGTTCTTTCCTGTATTGATGTCGCAAGGTCATGTGCTATGCCCCCATGACCAATGATAAGGGTACGCTGCTCTGGCCAATTGATTTTGCCGAAGCGCAGGAAAAGCAGTCTCCAACCCAACAGAAATGCGATGCTCAAGATCAGAATAATAGGCAAAGTCAGCCGCGGAAAGGCAGCAGTTCCCTCACCCCCCAGAAATGCAATAGCCGTCAAGCCTAGCGTTCCCAAAATTGCCGCGGGAAACACTCGTGACGTTGTTGCCCAAGGCGAATCAAGTTGCTCAGGCTCATAAAGGTTGTAGAGCCATCCACACGTAAGGTACGCCAAAGTGAGCAAGGGCATCAAGGTAAGATAAGCATCAAGGTTCCCTGGTGGAATTTGACCCATGAAGCGCATCAAAAACGCTACGATTACCGCTGCATTAACAAAGAAAGCATCAGCAAAAAGGGAAAAGAGGCGAAACCTCAAACGGGACATATCAGCTAGACCCCGTCAACGTTTTCTCTATCAACCTTCAGCATATTCGCGCTGGGCTGAATAGTAGGACATTGAGGTCTGCTGTTGTTCTTCAGTGTAATCGCTTCGCAGTAAACCGACTCTACACCTTTTATCATTTGGTCAATATTAAATTCCGCAAGGGCGCGCGCCTGCGCTTGCCTTCCTAAGCGCAGGCGTGTGCCTTCGTCAGAAAGCAGTGCATTAAGCGATCCTGCCAGCGCATCAGAGTCACGAGGAGGAACGGTTAACCCTGTTACCCCATCAAGATTTGCATAGGGTACACCAGTTCTAAGCCTACTAGAAACAACAGGAGTCCCTGCAGCATGTGCCTCAATTTGAACTAAGCCAAAGGCTTCAGAGTTCTCGACGCTAGGCAAGGTCAATACGTCTGCAGCATGATACCACGCGGCTAAATCCTCGTCGCTGGCGTAGTCTATTACGTGAATGCGCTTTGCGAGCTCTTCATGTCTTTGCACATGATCTATGACAGCACGGTCTGGGCCGCTGCCAATAATGACGAAATGAGCATCTACTTTGGGAATTGCGCGAGCAAGAACTTCAATACCTTTGTAATAGATAAGTCTGCCCACGAAAAGAACTACTGGCTTATGAGCTCCATCTACAGAAGCAGCCAGTTCTTCGCGAAGAACTGCTGCACGGGCAACAGCTTTCTCATTATGAGCAATGCTCTCTACTGGCAATCCAAAGTTAACCTGCCTACACTTATCTGCACGAGGATTAAGCCAAGGTGAATACTGAATAAGTTGAGGAGACGAGGCCATGATAAGTTGGGCTCTATTGAGAAACTTGTTAAAAATAGGCCCGTAAACTGCTAAAGCCTGCCTTTGACGGACAATATCAGCATGATAGGTAACTACGTAAGGAACTCTTTTTGAGGCCATCTGACCTACCCATTCAAATTCGCCCCAAGGGTAAGGCGTGTGAAAGTGCAGGATATCTGCTTGCTCTGATTCGAAGCTCAATACAGGGCCAATCATACGACAGACTGGGGTAGATGCTCTTTCAAAGAGGCGAGGTAGACGCACTACCTCTACGCCATTTATGAGTTCTTCACTGTATCTGCGCTCGTCGTTGCTTACAATGACTCGAACTTGATGTCCTGAGGCAACTAATCCTTCTGCTAAATCGCGCATGTGAAATTCGATACCACCAACATGAGATGGATAATATTTATTTACCATGACTACGCGCACTATTTTGCCTCCTGCACTAAATGATTTCCCGCTTCTAGCAGTACTGCTAGTCTACACGGACTTGCTGCTTCAGCATAGATGCGCACAAGGGGCTCCGTGCCGGATGCACGCAGCAAAAGCCACTCATCATCCGGTAAAAGGAATTTTGCACCGTCGCTATGGATGTACTCGAGCACTGCTGTATCTGCTATGTGAAGAGGCTTCAAATCTGGCAGTATCCTTCTGAAACGATCCATATGACCAGGCTCAAGGGACAGGTCCTTGCGCTGATAGTACAGTCTACCCACCTGTTCCTCCAGTTGGCTAACAAGCATCTTAAGACTAAGCCCTGTAATCGCCATCATTTCAACAAGTAGCAAACTCATGAGTAGGCCATCTCGCTCACACACATGATCAGGAATGCCTATCCCCCCGCTCTCTTCACCGCCAATCATGACGTCCCCTTTAAGCATTTCTTCATAAATCCACTTAAAGCCAATTGGGGTCGTAGTAGACTCTACGCCTAACTTGCGTGCAAGACGATCCACAAGCTGAGAAGTCGAAAGAGTCTTCACAATTCTGCCTAACTGCCCTCTGTTTTTAATTAGGTGTTCTGCAATCAGGGCAATTATCTTGTGAGGAGACACAAAGTCGCCCCCTCCATCAATTGCCCCCAAGCGATCTGCGTCACCATCCAAAACAAATCCTGCTACAGCCTGTGACTTGCGCACTGCAATCGCTGCCTCATCAGTCCAAGGGGGGATTGGTTCTGGATGCAGTCCACCAAAACTGAAATCTTGATTATCATGCAGGCGTAGAACCTCTACGCCAAGTCGCTCAAAAACATCTGCAAGATATATACGAGAAGCACCAAAAAGTGGATCCACGACTACTTTAAGCTGTGCGTTCTTGATAGCGTCTGTGTCCACAAATTGACAAAGGGCATCCAGGTAAGGCGAGACAAGGTCTCTAGTGCAGAGGCTACTTTCGCTGATCTTTCTATCACCAGAATTAGCTGCCTCTGGTTTTGTAGCAAGGATGCCTTCTATCCTATGAGTGAATTCCGCAGGCGAGGCTCCCCCATCGCTCATACGCACCTTGAATCCTAGCCATCCAGCTGGATTGTGACTTGCCGTTAATTGGATTCCGCCAATGGCTTGTTTATCGCGCGATACCGTCCAGCAAAGAGCTGGCGTGGGAATGTAACTATCAGAGAGTACTACCTCTAAGCCCTGCTGAACCATCACTTCAGCAGCTAGGCGAGCAAAATGGGCAGCATGTTCACGAGTATCGTAGCCAATGTAGACACGAGGCCTCTGCGAGGTATTCCGCACTGCGCCTTCAAGAAAAGTAAGGGCGGTGGCTTGAGCTACGCGGGAAACGCTTTCATCGTCAAACCCAGAACCAACAACAGCACGCCAGCCATCAGTCCCAAAGTATATTTCAGCAGGTGACAAAGGACGTACTCCCCTCAAAGAATCCGCACATCATTGTATCATTTTACTCGTGAGAAATGGCATCTCTAATAGACACTTGAGAAGCCCTCCACGCTGGTAATAGGCTTGCAAGGATGGAAATAACCCACACAAATACCAGCCAAATCACTACGCCTTCAAATGAAAACAGATAAGCTAGGCGCATCTCTAAGGTCATGCTTAATGCCATCATGAGCACATAAGATAGCGGCCATGACAAAAAGACTCCGAAAAACCATGATATAGTCCCCACCACAAGACCTTGTGTTATGTAGATACCGAATATCGATAGATGACTTGCGCCAACTGAGCGCATTATTCCAATTTCACGCGTTGACTCGATAACACTTAATGTCATAGAGCCTGATAAGCCAATAACCCCTACAACCGCCAGTGCGCTTGCCATGATAATAAGAAAAGTCGAGAGAATGTCTAGCTGTTCACGTTGCGTCTGCAGTTGTTCTGCGGCAGTTTGCGTTGAAATGACTCTATGATTTTGATTGGTAAAATTTCTATCCAGTGATTCAGCAAGCCTTGTCTGCAGACCTAGACGTTCTTGCACTGCACGAAAGTTGGGCTGTGAATACTGTCCCCCTTGTGCCTGAACAAGCACGCGTGTCGATGCACCAGAGATACCCATGAGATCTGCCAGGTCATCCCGGTCCATATATAGGTGAGCCCCCTGTAAGGATCCTGTCACGACACCTACAACAGGACGTTCGACCTCTTGTCCACCAATAATTAACTCCACTGTTGCAGGGGGTTCTAGATAGTCTTCTGTTACAAAAAGTTCCGTGTCGATAATGATGCCTTGCTCCCCTGGTTCTGGAGCCCTGCCGTATTCAAAGTCAAAGTCTAGAATGCGTGTTTCAGGAGGAACGCCCAGAGCCCAGAATGAGTCGTTTTTCGTGCCATCTGGGCGCACAATGGTTGCACGAGTATCCAGCCAAGTTTCCGCATAAATGACCTCGTCATTATCATAAGCTACGCGCTTCAAGTCTTCATTATTCACAGGTGCAGCAAAACGAACTTGCGTGTCATACTTCCACCAACCACCAATCATATCTACCGTATGTCCTAAAGAGGCATGAGCAGAAAAGACTGACATTACAACACCAGAAGCGAGCAACAAGGTTGTTAGAGTTAAAACAAGTCTCCCTTTGCGCGAAAAAGTGGATCTGAGGGCAAGTGCGGTGGGCCTGGGTAGAAAACTGACCTTTCCCAGTAGACGATCTACCCACCCCTTGCCAAAACCTACCGTATTTGCATAAGAACTAAGGACTTCAACAATGGGCCTTCGTACACCTTTTTGAATCGGAAGCCAAGCAGCTAGGACGGGAAGCAATATTCCAACTGCGACCAGAAGTGCAATAACCCAAGCAGGATAAGCCATGCTTGTGACATGGAAATTCAAAACTCCTGCCGCATAATTAATGAACGCATGACCAAATAAAATACCCGTTGGAATGCCGATAAAAAGCGCAAGGATGCCATAGCCCGCCACTAAGCCAAAATAGAGCGTCGAGATTTGCCGTCGCATACCCCCGATAGCCTTCATAATCCCCAGCTGTCTAGTCTGCTGAATCAAGATTGCATTTGTTGTGGTTACGACCAAAAATCCTGACAGGGCAAGTGCCATAAAAGCCATAAAGAGCAATAACACGCTTACTGCCTCGAACAAGCTACCAAAAAAGTGGAAATTTGGCTCAGGAACTTCCATGCGATCAACAATGATATCTGCAGAATCAAGATGCTGAGACTGGATATTCTCTGCAATGCTTGCAACTTCCACTCGAGAGAGCTCGGGGTCTACCCGCACCATCACACGATTAGGCTCTTCAGGCAAATTCAATTGCGCTAGTGCGCTCATCGAAACAAAAGCCTCGACCTGACTGAAAAACATCGTAGGGATAGCATTTATGTCATGAGCAAAGCCAGCTATCCGAAAGATAGCCTTGTCAGAACCTACCTCTACGAATAGCCTGTCCCCTATGCGGAGGTCATAGACCTGCAGTGCACTCGCCTCAATAATAATGTCCTGCGGACCTGGGGGCCAAACACGATGCTCTAGCGAGAAAAAATGATTGACATCAGCACCTGAGGTAAACTCACTATCCGGAGCCGCCTGCAAGCTAAGAATAGTTCTATCTTCATCCGAATCAGAAAGTGTCGAAAGTGCCTCTGCCTCTGACATGTATGCTGGAACCTGTATAAATGTTGCTGCAACTACACGTCTACCGCTGACACCTAAGACATCATCGCGCGAATCAATCTGACGCAGAACCCCCTCAACACGCGTTGACTCTTCGTTTAGGGTGTAAGAAATAGAGAACTTTTTACTTTCTTCAAAACCCTCTTCAAATTCACGCATGAGCACTTGTCGCGCACCCAATGTTGCAGCAATCGCATAAATTCCTACCGCTATAGAAAGGATAACTAAGAGAGTTCGTGATTTGTTGGCAGTAAGGTCACGGAGCACCTTTATAAGACGCGGGGAAATCTGTTTAAGGGGCTTTAATGTCATCTGTGATCTGACCGTCTGCTACAAGTAAGCTGCGTGTTACACGCTGCGCTAAGTCATTGTCATGCGTTACCATCACAATTGTCTTGCCGCTGTCTACCAGACGTTCAAAAAGGCCAAAGACCGCGTCAGCCGTTTTACTGTCTAGGTTCCCCGTAGGTTCATCTGCAACAATAAGAGGCGGATCATTGGCAAGTGCGCGCGCAATGGCTACACGTTGCTGTTGACCGCCAGACAATTCCGTGGGCAGCTTATGCGCATGATCAGCCATTTCCACCTGTTCTAGGTAGTACAGGGCAACCTCACTTCGATCGCTGCGTGCATGAACATCGCAAAAATCCATAGGCAGCATAACGTTCTCAATCGCTGTCAACGTTGGCAAAAGTTGAAAGAATTGAAATACAACACCTATTGTGTGACCGCGCCAAATAGCCATTCGGTTCTCATTTAAGGTATGCACGGGGGTTCCGTCTATCCAGATTTCACCCGAAGTCAGATGATCGATTCCTGTAATCATGTTAATGAGCGTCGTCTTGCCACTGCCTGATTTTCCAATAAGTCCCACAAACTCGCTAGGAAATACTTGAAGATTTACATCCTTGAGTGCCGAAAAGTGAACTCCACCGGTTTCATACACCTTATTTACATCGTGCAAACTGATGAGGGGTTCATTATCATGAGCATAGAGTGATTCCATGGCTTCTATTATAGCCAAGAAAAAGAGACCACACCTTACTGGCATGGTCTCTAAAAAAGATGCAAGCGAGTAACTTACTTTAGAGTTACTGCAGCTCCTGCTTCTTCTAGTTCTTTCTTCATTTCTTCAGCCTTATCTTTTGCTACACCTTCAGCGACTGGCTTTGGAGCACCCTCTACCATTTCTTTCGCTTCTTTTAGACCGAGGCCTGTGATTCCGCGAACTACCTTGATTACGGCGATCTTGTTATCACCGAATCCTTCTAGGACTACGTCAAATTCGCTCTTCTCTTCTGCCGCAGCAGCATCGCCGCCACCTGCAGCAGCACCGCCAGCTACAACTGCCATAGGTGCAGCAGCGCTAACGCCAAATACTTCTTCTAGTTCTGTCACAAGCTCTGACAGTTCTAGAGCTGGCATTGCCTTTAAAGCTTCAATAATTTCATCACGTGTTACAGCCATTGTTAAATATCCTTTCGGTAATGTTTTCCTTTTTCTAATATGCGACTACCCTGCTTACGCACAGAGCAGTTCGCTGCACGATTCTTCGTACAGCTTGTTGCGTGTTACGCAGCTTCCTTCTGATCGCGTAGAGCAGAAAGTGCCGTAACCAGTCCACGAGCTGGTCCAGAAAGTACAGTGACTGTACCACGTGCTGGATTGCTGATGGTTCCCAAAAGCTTTGCAAGCAATTCTTCGCGCGAAGGCAAAGTTGCGAGTGCTTTCAGTCCTGATTCGTCGATAACTTGGCTTTGCACCAAGCCACCCTTGAGCTCTAGTGCTTCATTTTCTTTCGCAAAGTTTGCAAGTATCTTTGCACAAGGCACGGGATCATCCCCAGAGAAAATGAAGGCGCTAGGACCTTCAAGCAAATCTTCCATTGAGGGCAAAGCAAGTTCACGCATAGCAATCTGTGTCAAAGTGTTCTTGTAGACAACCATCTCACCACCAGCTTCGCGCAAATCACCACGCAACTGCGACACAGACTGAACATTCAGTCCACGGTAGTCAACTAAAAGCACATTTGGACAGGTATTAAAGCGTTCCTTAATCTCTGCTACAACGGCTAATTTTGATTTTGCAGGCATATATCCTCCCTTCAAATGCAGTTCGTTCTTGTTCCTGAACGTCGCTGCACTTTGTTGCCGTAACCCTAAGTAGACTACGGCAACAAAAAACCCTCGAAACAGTTTGTCACGAGGGCCGAAAGAGGCGGAGTCAGTCCAGCATGAATCTGTCTCCTGTATCTAAACGACTACCTCGGTAGGCGAAGCACCAGCAAAGGGCTTCATTACTCTCCTTCATTCTGCAAACGAGCAGAACCCACAGAGAACCGACTGTCTATGGCAGCACACAATTCAGTTGTCAACAGCTAGCAAGTATATCACTAAATTCTCTTAGGTGCTCTTATGACCTCTATCTTGCACCGATTTTTATGCAAGCATTGGACACTGTGAGCACTAAACATGTTCGGCTATTCCAGTGTAGCAAAGTGATTTATTGGCCAATAGGTGAAAAAAGCCACTCCTTTTACTTCAGCTAGAGGTACTGGTCCAAATGCTCTACTGTCGGAACTTCGCTCCCGGTTATCGCCCAAGACAAAAACATGCCCTTCAGGAACCGTAAAGGGGTATTCAAGGGCAACACCTAAGCTGGAATCTGGCGGTAGAGGAAAGGTTGAGGAAGGGATTTGCAAATAAGGTTCCTGCAGCATAACACCATCAACAATAACCTGCCCTTCAGGGGTAAAGTCTATTACCTGCCCTTCTGTGGCGACAACACGCTTTACCAAATTAGGGAATTCACTTGCGAAATCATTAAACACGATGATGTCTTGCTGGTCTGGGGTTGATCCCAAATGCGTACCTAGTCGGTAGATTAGGATGTGGTCATCAATCTGAATGGTTGGAAGCATTGATCCTGTTGGAATACGATAGGGCTCAACGATAAATGCCCTAACGCCCATGGCAATCACAAATGCCAAAAGAACAAGTGCGGCAGTTTCTACCAGCCACCTGCCTGTAACCCCCCTCGTGTCAAGTTTCGTCTCTTGTGCCTGAGGCAAGGAATCTTGTTGATGTGACACTGGGGGACTAATTTGCTGACCATGCGGGTAAGTTGACCTATTATCTGCTGGGTTCATGGACGAATCCTCTCAAATGTTCATGTGATTGACAGGTCATTCTATCAAACAAAAGTCGCATAAATTAGCCTTGATGCTAAAGGGTCACCCAGAAAAGAACTATCGAAGTCTACCCTTTATCGCTTACCCGTCATCTGCAGGACTGCCGCTAATCCTGCAGGGCTGCCCTTAGTCTACAAAAGGTCGGGTCTGCGTTCTTGCGTACGCATAAGTGACTGCTTTTTTCTCCACTTTTCTATTTCTGCATGATTACCTGAGAGCAATACCTTAGGCACTGTCTTCCCACGGAAGTCCGCAGGCCGTGTATATTGAGGGTGTTCAAGTAAGCCATCATTATCTGCAGAAAAAGACTCTTCAATAATGCTCATAGAATTACCCAGCACACTTGGCAGCAATCTTGTTACTGCCTCTATAACCACCATTGCCGGCAACTCTCCTCCTGCAAGAACGTAGTCCCCTATAGATAGACAGTCATCTGCCCAATCAAAGGCACGTTCATCAAAGCCTTCGTAACGTCCGCACACTAAAAGAAGGCGGTCATACCCCGCATATTCTGCAGCTACGCCCTGTGAAAACTGTTTACCAACAGGTGCCATAAACACGATATGTGGCTTGCGTACATCTAGTGCTGTGATTGCTTCAATGGCATTTGCAAGAGGCTCAACCTTCATGACCATGCCTGCCCCTCCCCCATACGGACTGTCGTCCACACTACGGTGAAGATCGTGCGTCCAATCACGCAAATCGTGGGCATAAAATTCAAGAGCTTCTTCGCGCTGAGCAATCTTCAGGATAGATTCGTTGATAACCCCGTCAAACATCCCAGGAAAGATTGAGAGAACATCAATCCTCATTAATGAGACCCTTCATTACGACAACGGTCGCTGCCCCTGCATTTTCGTCGATATCAAGTATGCAATCATCGATTACTGGTAAAAGCACTTCACCATAGTTATCTCCTGTCACTACCCACACAAGGTTAGCCCCTGTCTCAATAACTTCTGTCACGGTACCTAAGTGCCCATGGCTGTCACTATGAACCTCTAGTCCCAAGCCAAAACTTCCCTCATCGAAAGAGGCTGACTGACATTTATCTAGGGCCGCCAAAAGGTTATCAGGCACATCGCTGCGATGCACAAGTACATCACGTCCTACCAAATCACGAGCAGAGATCCTATCATCTACGCCTGCGAAGTTAAGCAGCAATCTATCCGCGGCAATACGGACGGCCTCTGTCTTAAGGTGACGATTATTTAATGGTGGGGGTATTAACCAAACAGAACTTAGATCTAGAATCTCTGCACAGAGCTGCAGTGGACAGTCTTGCTCCTGCTCCAAAGCGTTCTCAAGAGTACCCGCAATTGAAAAAGAGGTCTGCTTATCTGTGCCGTAAGCATTACTGCTTAAGCGCATTGAGACCTCTCCGTTTTTACCTTGCGTTCTGTGTATGCAACCTAAGGTCGCAAAACGTGCACTTTTTTGACTATCCTTCGACATCAATGTCTACATGCAGCGAAGGTGTTGCAACTGATGCGCGTGCTAACGTGCGAATCGACTTAATAGTGCGCCCGCCACGTCCTATAATTTTTCCAACATCCTCAGGATCAGCTTCTATAATTATACGCAGAGAGCCTTCTTCTAGGCTAGTCTCGATGCTCGCCGAACCAGGATTGTCTACCAATCCATCTATTACATAGCGAGCAAGCTCCTCGACACGCTTAATATGTGCCTCATCAACCTGTGTTGACATGTACTAATCCTCTTTAGGCTCTTCAGCGCCCTCTTCAGCCTCAGCAGACTCTTCTTCTTTTGCGGCTTCAGCTTCAGCTTTAGCAGCCTCTTCGGCAGCAGCTTTTTCTGCGGCTGCAGCTTCTGCTGCTTCTTTTGCAGCGGCCTCTTCAGCTTCCTTCTTTGCAACAGCGCGCTTAGAGAGCTTTTCTTTCGGAGGAGCCATCTCTTTCTCGCCCTTTGCAATAGCAATGATTTTTGCAGCAGCTTCTGTAGGTTGGGCACCCTTTGCAATCCACTCATCTACAGCTTCTGTGTCTAGTTCGATATCCAAAGGCTTCACACGTGGATTATAACGTCCAACAATTTGAATAAAGCGACCATTGCGTGGCATACGCGAATCAGCAACTACAACACGAAAATAAGGTGCCTTCTTTGCACCGTGGCGTGCTAAACGAATCTTAACTGACAAAATTCACCTCCGGGTTAGGTGGCCTATGCTTTCCCACTTATTTGTGCGGAGAAACCAAAATAGCCACTGAAAAAACATGCAATCAAATATAATACGATAGAACTTGTGCGTCGCGCAAGTAAGCGGGGCAAGACAAGAAATGGTTACCTTCGCAGCTACTCCTCTGTTGTCTGGTCAGTTGCACCTAATGCTCCGTCTTCTTGCCCAGCAACCTGTGTGTCTTCAGAGGATACAAAGCTATCAGGAACAGGAGGGTACAAAGCAATCGCGTCTGCTGTTGTGCCATACTTGCCCTCTGTCATACTGGCCAATAAGACGACTAAGGTATAGGTACCATAGCGATTCCCTAGCTGGTTTGTACCAGAAAAACCTTCTTCCCATGCATAGGATATAAGCTCACCCTCAGCGTCATCAACGGTCGCAAATATCAGAGGAACCTCATAATAGCTTTGAGTTTCTCGCAAAAATACAAAGTAGTCACTGAGGAATTCGCTTGCTTCACTTTCTGGCTGAAACACATTAACAATACCATCGTATTTGGCTTCTTGAACTCCATCAGCATATTGCACCGCCCACGCATTATTTACTTCATCAAATTCTGGGGTTGCGTGAATAATAGTGGCACCTGCAGCTTCAAGACCACTAATCGCCAACTGAAGTTCTTGCCCCTCTTCACCCAGTATCAAAACCTCATGGCCCTCTAGTTTGTCTGTAACAAAATCATCCAACAACATATCAGCAAAATCAAAGGCAACAACATTATCTGCCAGTAAACGCTCGTTAGTTTCTCGCGTTTGTGCAATGTCTCGCTGGATATCTTCAACTATGGCATTGTGCACTGTTTCAGGGGTACTTTCTGCTATAAGCCCACCCAAAAGCAAACCTATAGAAAGTGCAAGAAATACCGCAATCAGCGACGCTAAGTGATAGCGCATGTTATACATAAAGACAACCTCTCACTTTTATATCCCTAACAACAATCCTATGCGCAGTAAAATCAAACGGACAATGTTATTTGCGTCCGGCGATACATAAAACAGTGTCAGTAAAACCACCAACCCAGCAAAAATCAAAGGAAAAAGCATTCCTGGTGAAACGCTCGACCTATAAAGCCTACTTACACCCTTTGCATCAACCAATTTTGGCCCTGTCTTAAGACGCACTAGGAAAGTTGATGCCATACCCTTACGTCCCTTATCCAAATACTCTATTAAGTTATTATGAGTGCCTACCGCCACAATAAGGTCTGCACCTTTCTCCCATGCAAGTATCAGGGCTAAATCCTCACTGGTAGCGGTCAACGGCCAAATAAACGTCTTTTCGCTTTCTGCCAAGCCAAGCTCCTGCAAGGGCTCCAGCCCAGGGGCGCGTCCGTCCGCGTAAGCATGGACAATCAGTTCTGCCCCTGACTTTAAGGCCTGAGGAGACACTGAGTCCATGTCTCCGACTATTATATGGGGCTTAAATCCTGCCTCTAATAAAGCATCTGCACCACCATCAACACCAATAAGTACAGGCTTCATTTCCCGAATATAGGCGCGCAACACTTTCAAATCTTCTTTATAGTGATAGCCACGCACAACCACTAAGACATGACGGTCCTCTATAGGGGTCGTGATGGGAGGCACCCACTGATCATCAGAGATAATATTTTTCTCTTTTGACAGATACTTTAAGGTATTTTGCGCGAACTCTTCTAGTCGAGCACTAACCTGTTTCTGCGCCTCGCGATAAGAAGCCTCAATTGATTCAAGGGTCTGGAACGTACCTGAGGCAATGAAACCTTTTCGGGTAGCTTCACTTCCCTTAAAAAGGTTTCCCTGATCACTAATCGATACCTTCTGCCCTTCTTTGAGTTTCTCAAAAGGTTCCTGTCCAATATCGTCAAGCAGCGTAACACCTGCCTGCATAAGAAGAAGCGGGCCCACATTGGGGTATTCCCCAGAGATTGAAGGTTGCGCATTTACAACCAATTGCACGCCAGACGCAATGAGGCTCTCGGCCGCAACGCGATCCATGTCAACGTGATCAATCAGCGCAATATCGGTAGGCTCTAGACGTTTGACAAGATCCTTTGTACGCCGATCAAGTTTTAACTTTCCCTTAAATTCCATGAGTCATAGTATAGCAAGTCATTGCAAATGATAAGCGCACTGCCAAAATGAACCCTGATGGAGACGTCACCTGCTGCATACTCGTTAGACAGGCCTACTGAAGAAAAAGGCGTAAGTTGTCTGCGGTCAAGGTTCCAACGAGCCCCCTGGATACTAACAGTCGCTGACTCAAGGGCAATAACACTAAAGGTGCCGCTGTTGTCCTGCCCGTTTAGGACAAGTACCTCTTCAGTGCGAAGAAGTCTGGCCGTCTGATTCTTCCCCTTCAATACGAGCTGAGGGATTGTGCTTTTTTGAAGTGCGCCCAATACGCATAATTGATGGTCAATCCTTCCGCCAAGGGCACCAATAATTATTGCCGTTCGAATTCCTTGCTGCTCGCATAGCGCAAGCGCAAGCTCTAGATCAGAAAACTCTTTATCGTGAGACACCTGCTTAATTTGAGTACCAGATTCTTCCAGCCAGGTAAACGTTTTACTATCTGTTGAGTCAAAGTCTCCAACAGCGAAATCTGGGGTAACCTCCAGGCCTCTGAACCACTCTGCACCAGCATCGACGGCTATGGTGAGGTCATACGTCCTTAAGCTGTAAACCTCACTACAATCCTCTGACTTTACCAGAGGACATACTATCAGGGCATTTTTTGACATATGCAATCCCCACCCTTGCTAGCTAATCTGAGGCTATTACGAAACGATAAACAACGGGAAAGGTCACTGCAGCCAGTATGGCAGCAAGAATCATATTAGGACCCATAAAGGTAAGGTTATACACAAGCGAATACAGCCAGATATTTTGAGCTTCAGGGGCATACTGTCCAAAGAAAATTACGCCCGACAGAACATGCGAGCCCAAGCGGGCCAACGACCCAACAAGAACACCAAGTACAGCATAGGTCATCAGCTTCGCTATGGTTGGACTATGCCCCTCACCTAGCTGCTGCACCCTTTCTGGACGCAGTGCAAAGAGGCCTGCTAGACCAACCAGACCATAAGCAACAGGATAGTCTAGAAGCATCTGGGGAATAGAAATTACAAAAGGGTCAAACATTAAGTCCGAAAAACCAACGAGCACCCCCGTGATAACACCCACAAAAGGACCACGCATAAGCGCAAGAAGAATAATGGGAAGCATGTTTAGTGATAGACTGCCCCCAAAAGGCATACCAATAGGCACAAGTAGGGTAAATACGGCGTTAAGCGCAATTGACAAGGCCACTGCAAGACCGATTTCAGCAATTAGCCGAATACGACTATCCCTCATAGTTATTCCTTTCTCCGTGTGCCGCATTACCGGCACCGTGTTTTCGGTCGCGGCTACTGCCCTGATGATGCAACACATCAAGCCCCTGCAAAGGTGCAGTAGTATCCGCCTCTCAGCCGCCTATATCTAGTGCATGGCAGCTCCCGAGTTCTTAGATAGAGCAAGTCTATCATAAACACTGTAGATACAAACGTCTGTTTGACAGTGAATATCTGTTTGCTTATACTGGAAGCATGAATACCGAACAAAAGTTAGAGATACTTACTGGGGCAGCAAAGTACGATGCTGCCTGCACCAGCAGTGGAGTGAATCGTAGTGCTTTGCCAGGACTGTTAGGAAATGCTTGCTCTGGAGGCATCTGCCATAGCTTCTCTGCCGACGGGCGCTGCATTGCTTTGCTTAAAGTGCTCATGAGTAATGACTGTACCTACAACTGTGCTTACTGCACTAATCGCATTAGTAAAGATCAACCACGAACTAGCTTTGAACCACGAGAGCTAGCTGACCTCGTTATCGAGTTCTATCGTCGCAATTACATTGAAGGACTCTTTCTTTCTTCTGGTGTTGTCGTCAACCCTGACTATGCTACTGCCCGCATGGTTGCTGCGCTGAGTATTCTGCGCAACGATTATGGCTTCAATGGATACATCCATGCCAAGGGGATTCCAGGAACGTCGCCTGAAATCGTAAGTCAATTGGGGCATTTGGTTGACCGCCTTAGCATCAATATTGAACTACCTAGTTCTACTAGTCTGAACCAATTAGCACCCGATAAGAATCCGTCATCAATCTTTGCCCCGATGAGCCAAATCCGCGATTCCATTGGTGAGAGTAGGCAGAATTTGCTGGAATGGAAAAATCGCAGAGAAAGTCGTAAAGACTCTCTCAGCCTAAGCAGAAAAGACGACTCGCTTGCTCTAAAACTTGCCGCAGGATGCAGCACCTGCGAAGTACAAGGAACCTGTACAGGACTTGACGACTGTATGCCAGCGCAGCGAAAATTGGGTAGGCCTTCGCGCTTTGCTCCTGCTGGACAAGCAACACAGATGATTATCGGGGCAAGCCCAGAAAATGATTACCAGATTCTAAAGACCTCTGCTAACTTATATGCGCAATTCAACATGAAACGTGTTTTCTATTCTGCCTATGTTCCTGTAGGAGACAATCAAATCATCCAGCGCAATTCCAGCCTTGCTGAATCCGACGGTAGCGTGCCCTTAGTTCGTGAACATCGTCTTTATCAATCTGACTGGCTGTTGCGCTTCTACAACTTCTCTGTTGACGAATTGCTCTCCCCCGAAGCACCACACCTTGACCCTCTGCTTGATCCAAAGTGCCTCTGGGCTTTACGCAACCTAGACCGTTTTCCCCTTGAAGTAAACCGGGCCTCCGCCGATGAGTTAATTCGTGTGCCTGGAATTGGTCCTACTGGTGCTCAAAAGATTGTACGTGCGCGTAGGTCAGGTGCATTAGACTTTGACGCCCTGGCTGCGCTGCGCATTGTACTGAAGCGTGCGCAGTGGTTTATTACCGCCAAAGGAAAGTACCGTGACGGACTAAAGTTTGAACATCAGGCCATCTACCAAGGCCTAACAAGTGACGAAGCACGTAAACGCAGTTTTCGAGAAGTCAGAAAACTGGAACAGGCCTCGAAGCAGCTCGTGCTTTTTTAGATTGGGTATCTGCTTCATGTTAATCTACACTTACGATAACAGTCTAGAAGGGTTGCTCTGCTGCATTTTTGAAGCCTACACACGCAAAGAGCAGCCCGACAACATCGCCTGCGAACAGGGTCTTCAATATCAGTTAGAGCAAGTACTTTATCCTGTAGTTACTACTGATGAGCACTGGCAACGAGTACGCAACGGAATCCATAAAAAATTGGGTCGACTAGCATGGCAAAAAATTCGTGCTTGCTACTGTGCGACGGATGCAGATAAGGAAATGCTTATCTATCGCTACTTGCGACAGGGCTTCGCGCGAGGTCGTGTAGCCCTTGACGATATTTCTCACCCTGACATTTTACCCATTGAAGAGCTCTACCGCAGTGTCGGAATGGAGCAGCAACGCATGATAATGTTTGCCCGCTTTGCGAAAATCGAATCAGGCGACCCAAGGGGCATTTATTGTGCCACCATCAATCCAAAACATAGTGTTTTGCCTTTAGTTATGGATCACTTCTCTGCCCGTTTTAATGTGCAACCCTTTGTTGTTTACGACGAAGTGCACCAACTTGCAGGCTTGTCAGAAAATGGGCAGTGGATTCTAAGCAGTGCAGAGGATATACAGCTTCCAAAAATCAGTTCTGACGATGAAGAATATCAAAATTTGTGGAAATCATTTTATGATGCCGTCTGCATACCAGAGCGCATCAACGAAAAAAGACGTCAGGCATTCATGCCAAAACGTCTCTGGAAACATTTACCTGAAATGCGTCCTTAAAATTGCGTTATACTGTTATACGCGTTTTTGATGCTTCTCTTTGCCGGAGTGGCGGAACGGCAGACGCGGTGGATTCAAAATCCATTGAGGGCAACCTCGTGAGGGTTCAAATCCCTCCTCCGGCACCATCTAATGAAATGACCCCTAAATTTTGGACATTCTTCTTTTGGGCCAGGTCATAAAAATTTCAGGTCAAGTTGTAAAGATTTCTAAAGTTCGTATGCGTATTAGGTGTGCTCTATTCTAGCTACTGACACATTACCCAAAGGAACGATAGCTTTGCTGCGAGCCGCCAGAAGCTCTGCCCTGATGGCTTCGCGCTTCATTTCACGAATTTCTTCTCTTAAATCTTCGACCTCACCTAAAAGACGATCGCGCTCTTCTTCCAGCTCTATAATGCGCACTACACCTGCAAGATTAATGCCCTCTTCCTGGGTCAATTCCTGGATGAGTTTCAGACGCTCTATGTCAGCATCGGAATAAAGGCGAGTGTTTCCGCCAGTGCGCTTTGGTTCTACAAGCTGCTTGCGCTCGTAGATACGCAGAGTTTGCGGATGTACACCCGCAAGCTCTGCTGCTATTCCAATCATGTATACGGGACGGTGTTTTTCTCGTCTCATACTTCCCATCCCCTATCCAAAGTGCTTTCTTAGGTCACCATCGAGCTCCTGCAATTCTTTCAGTAGTTTTTTCTGCTTAGTATTGAGCTTCTTTGGCGTCTCTACCATAGCCTTCACCAACAGGTCCCCGTTACCCTTACCCTTAAGTCTTGGGGCACCCTTGCCCTTCATCCTAAATACTTTTCCTGCCTGCGTCCCTGCGGGAATCTTTAACTTAGCCTTGCTTCCCCCTTCACCGGGAAGGGGCAGTGGCACCGTTACCGTTGTTCCTAGAGCTGCTTCGCTTACTGATAAAGGCAAATCAAGTACTACATCAGCCTTATCCCGCTTGAAGTAGGGGTGAGGGGCAATACTGACAGCGATTGTTAGATCACCACGAGGGCCACCTGATTCGCTCACACCGCCCTTGCCGCGAAACTTCAACTTTTGACCATCTACCACGCCAGCAGGAATGTTCACCGACATATCTTTGCCTGATCCAGTGGGAGTAGATGCCGCAATATGGGCCTTGCGCGTAGTCCCTGCAAGAGACTCGTCAAAGCTAACGGTAACATCCATCTGATAGTCCTGTCCTTTTACGGGACCGCGACGTCCAAAGGGACTGCCACCTGCAGCACCACCAAACATCGAACCAAAGATATCACTCATGTCAAAATCTACACGCTGATAGCCGCCAGAACCACCTGCAGCACCACCGAAAGGATTGCCGCCAGGACCATAGCCTGGACCTGGGCCGTTCTCTCCGAAGTACTGACCGAACTGGTCATACTGAGACCGCTTCTCTTTGTCAGAGAGGATTTCGTAGGCCTCGTTGACTTGCTTGAAGACTTCCTCATCCCCACCTGTGTCAGGATGATGTTCACGCGCCTTCTTTCGAAACGCCTTCTTGATCTCATCAGCATCGGCGGTTTTTGAGACCCCTAGCAGGTCGTAATAATTCTTTTTTTCTGCCATGACTCTCTACCCTCCGATCTTCATGAATTGGGATTTGTTGACACCACTACCATTGCCGGACGCAAGATACGTGGATTATCGCTGTCCTTGCCCATTACATAACCCTTTTGCAGCACCTGCGCGACAGTCTGATCTGGCACAGTAGCATCCTCGATCATCTGAACAGCCTGTGCTGTATTGTGGTCGAAAGTCTGACCCACAGGATCAATGATTTCTACTTGCTCTGAGCCAAGAACCGCTGTCAATTTTGACTGAATTGCCTGCAGTCCTGCTAACATATCGTTTTCGGATTCTTGTGCATGTGCCACAGCAAACTCTATGTCATCCATTGCGGGAATGAGGGCAGTAACTACACGCTCACTTGCACGCAGCAGTGCTGTTGCTTGCTGCGCCTGCAAGCGCTTTTTACTGTTTTCAAATTCAGCCTGAGCACGCAAGGCTTTATCGCGGAACTCTTCCATTTGTGCAAGCAGCATTTCAACCTCTGACTGGTCATCAGTGCTTGCCGTAGCTGCCTGAGTGTCCTGCGCCTCTGCGTCTGAAGCTGCCGCATTGTCTGCAGCAGCTTCAGAACTATTCTTGTTCGCTTTATTTTTTGTCATCTTCTTCAACTACTTCAAAGTCTCCGTCAACAACCTCTTCGCCTTCTTCATTTGCAGCATCAGCATCGCTACTTTCTGCATCTGCTTCGTCCTGCACCTGCTGGTAGGCAATCTCTGCCAGCTTGAAGCTTGCAGTAGTTAGAGTTTCAGTTTTTGCTTTGATGTCTTCAACATCTTCGCCCTCTAGTGCAGTCTTTACCTCTGCAATAGCAGCTTCAACTTCATCCTTCGTATCTGCAGGAACCTTATCACCCAAATCAGTGATAGTCTTCTCTGTTTGATACACAAGCGAATCAGCAGTATTGCGCGCTTCAACACTTTCTTTCAGCTTTGCATCTTCGTCAGCATGAGCTTCTGCATCTGAGACCATTGAATCAACTTCTTCATCAGAAAGACCCGTGGATCCTGTGATAGTAATTTTTTGCTCCTGCCCCGTTCCGCGATCTTTTGCTGATACGTTCACAATACCATTCGCGTCAATATCAAAAGTCACTTCAATCTGAGGCACACCGCGCGGCGCTGGCGGAATATTGGCCAAAGTAAAACGTCCAAGCGTCTTATTTGCTGCAGCCATCTCACGCTCGCCCTGCAAGACGTGAATCTCTACGCTGGTTTGTCCATCAGCGGCTGTCGAATAAGTCTCTGTCTTACGGGTAGGAATAGTGGTATTGCGCTCAATCATTTTCGTACTAATGCCACCCATGGTCTCTACACCCAGAGATAGCGGGGTAACATCTAGCAATAAGATATCGCCCTTGCCAAAATCGCCCGAGAGCACCCCACCCTGAACAGCAGCACCCAGTGCTACCACTTCGTCAGGATTCACCCCCATGTGAGGATCTTTACCTGTGAGCTTCTTCACCATTTCCTGAACTGCTGGCATTCTGGTAGATCCACCGACAAGGATGACCTCATCGATTTCACCCATCTTGACGCCTGCATCCTTCATGGCCTGCTGAACAGGCTTTTTAGTGCGTTCTAGCAAGTCGCTGGTTAGCTTCTCAAAGTCTGCACGTGATAGTGTGTAGTCAAGGTGCTTTGGTCCACTGGCATCAGCAGTAATAAAAGGTAGGTTTATATGTGCACTCTGGGCTGTTGAGAGCTCCATTTTTGCGCGCTCAGCTGCTTCCTTTAGACGCTGCAGTGCCATCTTGTCCGCACGCAAGTCTACCCCCTGGTCAGCCTGGAACTTATCTGCCATCCAGTCAATAATCTTTTGATCCCAGTCATCGCCACCTAGTTGGTTATCACCGCTTGTAGCCATTACCTCTACAACATTGTCACCTAGCTCGAGCACTGACACATCAAACGTGCCGCCACCAAGGTCAAAAATGAGAACCTTTTGCTCTTTTCCAGCCTTGTCTAGACCATAGGCAAGAGCAGCAGCAGTGGGCTCGTTTACAATACGCTTTACATCAAGACCAGCAATCTTGCCAGCGTCCTTAGTTGCTTGACGCTGGGCATCGTTAAAGTAAGCTGGCACCGTAATAACAGCTTCAGTGATTTTTTCACCTAGATATTTTTCAGCATCAGTCTTTAGCTTCTGCAGAGTCATAGCACTGATCTCTTCTGGTGTGTAGTTTTTGCCGTCAATCTCTACTTCTACACGGCCACCCTTACCAGAAACAACCTTATAGCTAACTGTCTTTAGCTCGCCACTTACTTCGGAATACTTGCGACCAATAAAGCGCTTGATTGAACCAATAGTGTTCACAGGATTGGTAACTGCCTGATTCTTTGCAGGCTTACCGACAAGACGGTCACCCTCTTTACGGAAGGCTACGACACTTGGTGTCGTACGGTCCCCTTCTGCGTTAATAACAATAGTAGGCTCGCCACCTTCAATAAGTGCCATTGCACTATTGGTAGTACCTAAATCGATTCCTAATACTTTAGACATAGTAATACTCCCTTTCTGTTCTTATTCCATATTTATTTTTGTCATGGTTTTACACACAGATAAACTTTATCATCAACCATATTATAATCTAAGTGTGATGTTGTCAAGTTTTCTGCAACAGGAAAGTAACATCGCAGATTAGAGAATAGTGAAGGATAAGCGCAAACCAGCTAAAACAAAAAGTTACCAATTAACGCAATTCATATCAACTCAGGCGCTTGGCCTCAATTTGAGCAACCAGCCACTCTGTCCAGTCGCTCATCCCTTCCCCAGACTTAGCTGACACAGGAAAAATAGGGGCTTTAGGATTAAGCGAACCCACCGTTTTATTGAAGTCGTCCATATCGAAATCAAATACCGGCAAAGTATCTGTCTTGCTTACCAGTACTGCCTTTGAGGTCTGAAAAATCCCAGGGTATTTGTGAGGCTTGTCATCACCCTCTGGGACGGAAAGAATCATTACCTTCGCGTCTTCACCCAGATAAAACTCTGTAGTACATACTAAGTTTCCTACATTTTCTATTATGATGAAGTCTAGATTATCCAGCGGCAGTTGGTCTAGAGCACTGCGAATCATATCGGATTCTAGGTGACAGATTCCTCCTGTGTTAATTTGCACAGCAGGAATTCCTGCGGCCTTAATTTTAAGTGCGTCCACGTTTGACGCGATATCACCCTCTATAACAGCGATATTGTAGCGATCTTTTAGCGCCTCAATCGTAGCGAGAATCGCTGTTGTTTTACCTGCTCCTGGACTTGCCATCAGGTCCAGGGTAAATATCCCTTTTTTATGCAGCAGCTCCTTATTTGACTGCGCCAGTCTGTCGTTCTTGTCAAGAATGGGCTTATTAATATCAATATGGGTCATTATGAGTCCTTTAGGGTATGTGCCGCCTCTGCACGAGCCTCTTCAATTATGTCTGCGAAGATATCGACATTTTCATCTGCACCTTCAAAAGGCTGACTGTCCGCTTCCATGCCATCTATTCGCAATTCGCGCCCTGTAAGTAATGCAATGTCTACTGACCCACATATCGGGCAGAGCATCGAAAAGCGATCGTGGTCAAAGTCTGCAGCACAATCATTGCAGTGTGATCTAGTTGAAAACATCTTTACCCTAAGGCGCGCATTACGTGCTGGGGTGTTCTGCTTTAATGCGTCAAAGGCAAAGTTTAAAGGAATTTCCTGGATGTCAGTCTGTTCACCTATGGTGAGGCTTATTTCAGTAATGCGTGTCTCGCCTGACTGCTTAAGAGCCTCAAATGCCGCATCAAGTACCGACTGCATAATACTCATCTCATGCATGGGTCTTACTCCCCCTCTGAGGATTCTTGTTCTGTAGAATCCTCTGTCGCTTTGCGCGCTTCCCGTGCCTTTATACGTGCTGTCGCGGCCTCGGCCTGCTTCTTAAGTTTCGCACGTTTCGCTAGCTTGTCCTTATCATTAGTAGGCGCGTTATCATAAAGCAGCATCTGCTCATAAGCTTCAATGTACTGCTGATCCACGCGATTTGCCAGTAAAAAGCGCGAGGCAATAAGCCCGCTTTCATACAGAATCAGCAAAGAAAGTCCCAGGGCAAGCGTTGTAACCGGCCCCCTGTCTGGGGTAATGATAGCTGCAAAGATAAACAAAGAAACATAGGCAACGCGCCACGATTCCCTGATTGTAGGATATCCAACAATCCCCAGTCCTATAAGAGCAAAGATGACCAGAGGAAGTTCGAAACTGATACCAAAAGCAATAAGTACTAAGGCAACGCCAGAAAGCCAGTCCTGTGCCCTGGGTACCTCAAAGGTATAGGCAGTGTGTTGACCTAATAAAAATTCAATCGTCATGGGCATTATAAGGAAGTACGCAAACAGAACCCCTGTGACAAAGAGGCCTCCTGCGGCAAGCACTGTAGGGAAAACCCATTTGCGCTCTTTACCCTTCATGGCAGGCGCAAAAAAGGCAAATATTTGATAAAGCAAAAAGGGGCTGGTAACAATCAGTGCCCCGTAAACACCTACGGTGAAGCGAAACGTCATCGCGTCAAACATTCCCATAAGGGCGAACTGTCCATCAGGAATGCGGGGTATAACATCCCTAAAGAAGATGTTCATAATAGCTAGATGAATCGGTTCCCAGTAGAAAAGAAAGCTTAGTGCTACTAAAACAATGATGTAGCTGGTTAGCCTTTTACGAAGCTCATTAAAGTGTGCAAAAAAAGGCAGGCTTTTAGGATTATTCAAAATGCCGCCACTTTGTGCCTTGTCTTCTTGTCCTTCTGCCATAGCCCTAGCCCTCTTTGCCTTCGTCTGAAGGAACTGCTACCTGCTCTAGGCTTGCCCAGATACTTTCTGCAGTTGAGGCAGGTTTTGCAACAGACGATACCTCTTGTACAGTTGGAACAGCCACAGCCGGGGCAGCCGCCTGCTTTACAGCAGATTGTGCAGCACTGGATTGAGGTTCAGGAATTGATACCGGTGGCGCATCTGCAGCTGGAATCACCGCAGCGGCAGTAGCGCCTCCCTGAACAGGGGTCGCAGATGCAGAAGTTGAGGCTGCTTGACTGTAGAGGCTTTTTCTTTCTGGGGTTAGCAAAGACTTAGGCGTAGTTTTGCCTCCCCCTAAGCCAAGCTCTCCTAGGCCTAAAGGGTCCTTTAAGGTATCAAGTTCTTCGGGTGAGATTATTTGAGTACTTACTACTTCTTGAACCTGATCACGCGCATCGGTGTAAAAGCCTATACCTTTTTTCACCGTCTTAATAATCTGCGGAATCTTGTCAGGCCCAAAAAAGAGCAGGACAATGACTGCGATTAAAGCTATCTCCCAACCACCCATTGTTACCTGCTCTATTCTTGTTGTAGATGCTTACAGCGTGCCTGCGAAATCCCTATTCGGATTCGTTTTGCGCGCCAGCATCATCCTCTGTTTCATTACCAGCTTCATCCCCACTGTATTCAGGGATTTCCTCATCCTCGCCTTGATTTGCTTCAAGGTCTGCCATTTGAGCCTCAAGGTCTGCCAAAACTTCTGGCGGCAAATCATCGGCAGTAATCGTCATGGGCGCTGGCTCGTCGTCCCATGTCATGAATACGCCAACAGCCATAAATACCCCTGCTGCCAAAAGACCAGCAACCAGAATCCATACCAAAATACGAACCCACAAAGGGCTATTACCTTTATCAATCGCTTTCATAACCATAATAAATTCTTAATATCCTTCTGACTCTTCGTTAGCGTCTACGGGAGCATCTATGTCTGCCCCGTCCCCTGGCATAACAACATTACCATCGTCATCAATCGGAGGATGACCAGGAGGCATTTCGCCCATCATTTGATCATCATCAAGGATTGGAGCATCGCCCATTCCGCCGCCACCCATTTCACCTTGCGGAGGCATTTGTTGGCTTGCTGGAGGGATGGGATTAGCAGTCGGCAAAATAGCATTCGCTGCAAGCAGACCGCCAAGAAAACCAACCAGCAAAGCAATAACTGCAATAAGTATTACTACAGTTGGAGTAAACTCAAAGGCAGCGTCCTTATTCTTAGTAGGCATCTGCTTCGCAGAGGCCTTTTTCACAGGTCCTGACCCCTTTGAGGAAGTCTTGCCCCCTGCACCTTTAGCTACGGGCTTCTTTTTTGCAGGTTCTTTCTTTTTTGATTCTTCTACAGGCTCTTCGCCTTCAAAAAAAAGATCATCGGACATAATACTAATCCTTCCTTGTCAAACTATCTACTGTCCTTAGGTGCACCAAATCGCATAGTGCATGCAATTATGTGGATCGATAGCACACCCTTTACGCTAAATTCAACTGCTCAAGTATAGCAAATTACGTCTGAGCTTGCCCATCTTTTACTTCGCCTTGCGATAGTCCTTGTATAAATAAAAAGGCACCTACATGCGGGAGTCCCCGTTTTGTAGGTGCCTATCCCCCTTACAGTGGATATTAAAATAAACTAATCTTGGTTCAGTCCCACATGGCACAACGCACAAGATGTTGGCGAGTGGCAGTCAAAGCAGACGGTTGCACCAAGCTGCTGCGTTGCAGGGATATGATCAATCCATTCCCAGCTAACCTCTGTATTGAAGTCCCAGTCTAAGTTGGGATACCCATGGTGACAAGCACTACAGGTTGTTGCGTCAGTGATTTCTCCCCTATTGCCCGTTGCTGCCGCTGTGGCGTTTACTGTCGAAGTCACATGGCAAATCGCGCAAGAGTCTGGATAGTTAGCTGCGTCGTCAATATGTGGTTGCAGCTGATAGCCCTCTGGGTGCGGCATCCTAATCCCGCCGTGACAATCGTCACAGAACCTTGTAGTGTGACAGGTATAGCAATAGTTAATGGCGCGAACACTAGGTACCCCGCGCAAAGCCAATGACTCTGGGTCTGTATTTTTATTAACCTGATCATTGTAGGTTGGGCGAGGGCCATCGATAAAGTCTCTTACATTTTCTTCAATTTCTAGCGCCCACGGACCATGGATGTCCTCGATAAAGCGAGGGACGCGATGGTTGTCTGGAATCAAGTCAAAATAGTCTGTGTGACAAATCGAACACTCACCTGTGGCCCCGGGGAATTGACTAAGGGGATACGGAGTACTTACAAGCTGTCCATCATGCTCTTCAAAACGGTGACAACGATAGCAGGCTGTCATCATCATGAAGTCATCATGCACGGGACTATTATATCTACCTGGAGCATATTGGGTAGGCTCATGCACGTTCACCCAATCGCCACCCTGATAGTGACCTACGCGATTATGGCAAGCCGTACAGGAAATATTAAGGTCGGTGTGTGCCCAGTGATCCATGATAATGCCTTCACTGGTATTGGGCTCCACATTGCCGGTACCTGTACCACCACGATTATCCAAATTATGGCATTGAGTACAATATTTACTGGGCTGCTTTGCTGGATTCATGGCGAGATCGCTCAAGGGATTGAGCGGTATTTCTGCTGTTCTTGCGATTGATGGAGGCATCTTTAGAAGTGCTTCAACCTTAAAAAGAAGGAAAGAGACAGGATCGCCACCAGGCTGCTTATGACAAGCAATACAGGCAACACCTGTATGCGTAGAGTTGTCATAAGAAGTCACTGTGTCCCATTGCGGGTAGTGACATACTGCTGCGCAGAACCAGTAGGTAGTAGTGACACTAACGCCCAAAGCTACAACAAGCATGAGCGCAGTCATAACGGTACCAAGCCAGATAATGGCCCTTGCCCTTGTTCGACTATTTCTAAACGCATCAATTACTGCACGAACCAGCTTCATATGCATCTTCCCCATTATCGTACGTTTTTCCTTCATGGCAAAACAATATTCACAAATAAGTTTACTAGACCTACTTGCGTAGGACAAGCACTATAATTCACGTTTTTATGCGTCAAGTCTCTTGCCTGCACGCGGGTGCGAAGAGACATACTCTTCGTGCAAATGTTCCCTACTTAGATGCGTATATATTTGCGTAGTCGATAGGTCACTATGCCCCAACATTTCTTGCAATGCACGAAGGTCTGCCCCACCATCTAGTAAGTGAGTCGCAAAGGTATGTCGCAGGACATGGGGGTGCAATCCGCTAATTCCAGCACGCTCACCAGCGTCACGCACAACAGCATAGACTGCTTGCCTATACAGTGGCTTGCCCTTAGTTGTCAGGAAGACTTTGTCTGTCGTTGCAGGTAAACCACGTCTAGGCTTTAACGCAGACCTTTCTTGCTTCAGATAGCGATCTAACCACTGTGTGGCAACAGCCCCCAAAGGAACAAGGCGCTCTTTCGAGCCCTTTCCCATCACACGAATAAATTGCTCATCAAGGTTTGTTTGGTCTATGCGCAAACTACAAAGTTCACTTACGCGTAGTCCACTTGAGTAAAGTAACTCCACCATGGTGCGGTCACGCAAACCTAGAGCAAAATTTACTGCCAAGTCAGGATTAAGTGCTGCAAAAAGCGCCTCTATCTGTGCGACGCTAAGATAGTCGGGTAGTCGTTGATCCTTTTTTCTGCGAGCAAGTTGTGACACGGAAGAATTTACCGAAAATCCTTCACGTGCCAAATATTTGCAGAAACTACTTATCGCAGACAGTCTGCGCTCAATCGAATTTGCCGATAAGGGATGTTCTCCCTTTTTAAGCGCAGCAATGTAGTCTGCAAGATCACCACGTGCAACTGTTTCAAGCTCTAGTCTTTTCTGGGAGTCAACCCAGTCAATAAAGTCAGAGATATCACGACGATAAGCCTCAATCGTATGAGGAGATGCCCCTCGCTCGATGCTTAGATAAGCTAAGAAATCTTCTAATAAAGCAGACATAGAGCAATTTAAAGAACCTTTTCTAGAGGGACATACTCTAGGTTATGTTCTTTTGCTACACATTCATACACTACCTTACCTTCAATAACATTTGCCCCACGTGCCAACGAAGCATCATCGCGCAAAGCCTGCTTCCAGCCCTTGTTTGCGATATTCAAGCCATAACGTAGTGTCGCGTTATTTAGCGCACGTGTTGAAGTATTGGGTACAGCACCAGGCATGTTAGCAACACCATAATGCAAAATACCATCAACAAAAAAGGTAGGGTCAGCATGCGTAGTAGGAACTGAAGTTTCGATACAGCCGCCCTGGTCAATGGCAACATCTACTGCTACAGCACCTGGCTTCATCAGGCTTAACATATCACGAGTAACAAGCCACGGAGCACGCGCCCCAGGAATATAAATTGCGCCAATCACAAGGTCAGCCTGCGGCAGAACCTCTAACAAGTTACCGCGCGATGAGAACAGTGTCGTCACCTTGTTTTCCCATACATTGTCTAGGTAACGCAGGCGCTCAAGGTTGATATCCATAATGGTGACGTTTGCACCCATACCTTTTGCAATGTAGGCAGCACTCGTACCCACTACACCACCACCTAGAACTATGACGTTTGCCGGGGCAACACCAGGAACGCCACCCATCAATACACCGCGACCACCGCAGGGCTTCTCTAGAAAATGCGCACCAACCTGGGTCGCCATACGCCCTGCAACCTCTGACATAGGAGCCAATAAGGGCAGTGAGCCGTCAGGAAGTTCAACTGTTTCATAAGCAATACAGACAGCACCTGATTTAATCAAGCCTTCGGTCTGCGGACGATCTGGTGCAAGGTGCAAGTATGTGTAGAGAATCTGACCCTCACGCAGCATTTCGATTTCGTTTGCTTGCGGTTCTTTTACTTTAATGATCATGTCAGCGCGTTCAAACACCTCTGAAGCAGTGTCAACAATCGTACATCCTGCAGCGACATACTGTTCATTAGGAAAAGAAGAACCCAAACCGGCATCCTTTTCAATGAGAACTGAGTGACCATGAGCCACATAGTCAGCTGCAGCACCAGGAGTCAAACCAATGCGATACTCATTGTTCTTGATTTCTGCTGGCACACCAATAATCATTTGCATCCTTCTTTCATTCGTGTCTCGCATTAAGAGCACTTCTTTTTCAGACGAGACGAGTTTACTAGACCCAATCTATGTCTAGCCTTTATTAATGCACACAAGTCCGCCCAATGGTCATACGCAACTATTTGCTGAAGGACAGCTACCTGCCTGCGAGCAAGTACTTTCGCAGACAAGCTTCGCTGAGCCTGTATCTGTGTCTAACGCCGCACTACAACCACCAAACACGGCACCTGCAGCAGCCTCTTCTGCCTTTTTGACTGCCGCGGTCGCCTCTTCTTCAATGGTCATAACTGCCATCATGGCAGCAGTTGCCCCTGCCGCGCTAGCTGCTTCATAGAAAAGAGGATCTTGAAAGTAGTCACGTCCCATTGTAGTGACATTTACTCCACGCAAGGTCTTTTCATCATAAAAAGATTCTTCTAGCTGGAAGGCCATATGTCCTGCCGCATTGGGTAACTCGTCCAGTTCTTCATCAACTCGTTCGCGCACAGGACAACCTTCATCCATATGAGGTATCGCAATAGTCGCTGGGGCCAGAGCCACCCTAGATAAGGCTGTCAAGGAATGATGGCTGATTCCCAGGTGTCTGTCGCGTGTATCAGCCTGAGACATGCGCAGGCAAACAACAGGAACCCCACCCAGGGATGCCACTGCGTTAACGGCTTCCCCCTGGACGACTCCCCCATGTCCAAAAGGAGTACCTGTGCCAGCAAGGCCAGGACCAATACCCGTAATAACCACATCACAACCACCCACATGCACTGCGGCAAGAAGACCAGAATGCACGTTAATAGCCTCAATTTGTCCGCCGAATGCCTGACCCGTAGATACGGTGACATCTATAAGGCCTGCCTCTACCGAATCAGCTAGCACTTTTGAAAGGTTCAAAGCCAGAGCCGCCGCATCATCCATAACATAACCAACTGTCAGCGTTGGCATGGCCTTCTTTATGGCTGCTGCAACTAAAGGTACCTGGCTATGTAGTCCACAGCAAACTACAGGTACACCCTCTAGACTGTCGCGACTTTCCATCACTGCATGATAAGGAGACTCCTGAGCCTCGACACTAAGTACATTATGTTGATGGGGCGAATAGCGTAACTTCATCAAATGACCAGCTTCTGGCTGCATCGCATCTTCAAATTGGACGCTGTCTTTACCTGAGTCTTCCTCTGCACCAGCACCGCGGGCAACAACAAAGTGCTTACCCCCCGTACCCAAACCTAAATCAACAGCAGTGGTATTAAGCAAGACTCTGTCACCCAGTTTAACTGTGCCACTTAATTCTGGATAGCAAATGGCTTTTGCCTGATCGTCACGATCCTCTATTGTTACTAGCAATTCTTGATAGCCCTTGCGCTGATTTTGCAATTCTATGGCTGTTCCCCATACTAACCTCAAGATGCTTGCTCCTTATGGGTAATCGCCGCCCCTATAAAGCTTGCAAAAACAGGAGAGGGTCGTGTTGCGCGACTTTTGAATTCTGGATGGCCCTGCGTTCCAACGAACCAGGGGTGTATGCTTCGAGGGAGCTCTATCATTTCGATAACCTCACCACAGGTAGAAGTGCCTGAGACAACAAGTCCTGCGTCTTCAAGGTGCTTGCGATACTCATTGTTGATGCCTTGGCGGTGGCGGTGACGTTCGCTAGCCTCAAGGGTAGTGTATATTTCATGGGCAATCGAATTAGGGGTGATTTTGATATCCTTTGCCCCAAGCCTCATGGCACCATCGGTAAAGTCAGAGCCCTCTTTTCCTGAAAGCAGATGAATTACCGGGTAGGATGTGCTTGGATCAAACTCATATGAACCTGCCCCTTTCATATCTGCAACATTGCGCGCAAACTCTGCAACCGCCATTTGCATTCCGAGGCAAATTCCCAGGAAAGGAACCTTGTTCTCGCGAGCAAACTGCGCCGCAGCTTTTTTGCTTTCTGAACCGCGTTCCCCAAAGCCCCCGGGGACCAAAATGCCGTCGAAGCCTTTTAGGGCATCTTTGACTTCTTCAGGGCTCAGATTTCCTGCATCAATCCACTCAAGCTGGATTAGGTGATCATGATAAACGCCCGCATGATCAAGAGCCTCAGTTACTGACAGGTAAGCGTCAGGAAGTTGTACATACTTTCCCACAAGTGCTATACGTACACTTTCACGCAAGCTGCGAGTCTTTTCAATGAAGCCACACCAGTCGCTAAGGTCAGACTGGTTCAAGGCCATGCCAAAGCGCTCTAAGATTTTAGTGTCGAAGCCCTGCGCCTGTAGCTCACGGGGAACTAGCAATAATGATTCAGAATCCTGCGCGGTAAGAACACGCTCTGTCTCTATATCGCAAAATAGTGCAACCTTGTCGAGCAAATCTTGTTCGATCTCACGCTCACAGCGACAAACGACAAAATTAGGATGGATGCCTTGACTGCGCAACTGCTGAACACTGTGCTGTGTAGGCTTAGTCTTCATCTCATGAGCAGCCTCTAACCAGGGAACAAGGGTTACGTGAATATAGCAAACATTTTCCCGCCCAACATCACGGCGCATCTGCCTAATTGCCTCTACGAAAGGAAGTGACTCAATGTCACCCACGGTGCCGCCAACCTCGGTAATAACAAAGTCAGCGTCTGTATCTAAGGCAAGACGCTTAATGCGATCTTTGACCTCATTAGTAAGGTGAGGAACCACCTGAATGGTGCCACCAGAAAAGTCTCCTGTGCGTTCACGCTGAATAAGGTCATAGTAGACTGAACCTGAGGTAACACTGCTATCACGCGTCATCGCTTCATCGACAAAACGTTCGTAGTGCCCTAGGTCAAGATCAGTCTCTGCCCCATCTTCTGTTACGAAGACTTCACCATGTTGATAGGGACTCATCATGCCTGGATCAATGTTTAGATAAGGATCAAGTTTTTGCATCGTGACTTTATAGCCGCGCGATTTGAGCAAGAGCCCTAAAGAAGCAGCAGTAATTCCCTTGCCAAGTGACGAAACAACGCCCCCTGTCACAAAGATATGCTTTGCTTTTCTGTTGCTGAGCGCAGCCCCAGTCCCGCTACTGTCCGTGCTCAATCCCATACGATATCAACCTCTCATGTTTATGGGGCTATTGCAGCCCATCTAATGACCCTAGTGATTTGTTCATACGGTATTTTATTGTAGCCCACAATAAAGGATGGAAGAGCAACGATTTATCAAACGAAACTGGTTACAGGCTTACGATCGCACGGATTAGTCCATCTATTCCTTTCCTTCCGCGAAAGATTCAAGACCGTAACTCTATCGCACAGAGCATCCATGTCAACTATCATAGATGCCATGTCAAAAATGGAGGAAAACGAAAAGCACGACCAGCAGACTCTTTCAAAGGATGGAAGTAGTTCCACCCCTGAAGGTAATTCCTTAGAAAACGAAGAGGGAAAGTCTGCCCTAGAAGAGGCGCAGGTTGGTAAGTCAACCTTAATCATGGTGGTTGCTACTACCTTATCTCGCATTACTGGTTTTGTACGTGCCTGGGCACTTGCACTTGCGCTAGGAACTTCAGCTGCAGCTAGTGCTTATACCGCGTCCAACAACATGTCTAACATGATTTTCGAGCTTATCGCCGGTGGCGTTTTATTCTCGGTCTTCATTCCTACCTTTATGCGCATCCGTAAAGAACGCGGGGACGAAGCTTCCTGGCGTTTTGCAGGCAACTTGATGACACTCTTTGCCGTGGTACTGGGCGCCATTGCGCTACTGGGCATATTATTTCCCAAGCCCATCATGTGGACACAGTACTTCTTAGCAGGAGACACGGGGGATGTAGCAGAACTATTAGAGCTTGCAAGTTTCTTCTTTAGGTTCTTTGCCATTCAAGCAGTATTCTACGGCGTTGGCATGATTATTCAGGCACTACTCAATGCTCAGCGTAAATACCTATGGGCATCACTAGGACCTGTTTTTAACAATCTGGTTGTCATAGTCTTTCTGCTGGTTGCCAGCACAATGTACATAGAAAATATGTCTACCCTTACTTTCATCGCTGTGGGTACTTCACTTGGGGTATTGGTAATGTTCCTGGTCATGATTCCTTCTCTTCGAAAAACAGGTTTTAAGCTCTACATTGGCATTGACTTGAAGGATCCTGAGCTTCGCACAATGCTAAAACTAGCCTTGCCCATGATTTTCTACGTCGGCTGTAATCTAGTTGCAGTTTCAGTACGAAATGCCACCGCAGCAACCACAGGTGAAGGCAGTCAGGCCGTAATACATTTCGCAAGTATTTGGCATAACTTGCCCTATGGCATTATTGCGGTATCTGTAGCGACTGCGCTTTTTACAGAGTTATCAAAGGCTGCAACTGATAAGAATATGACAGAGTTCAAGACATCACTTGTATCTGGTTTACGCACAACAACACTTCTTATGCTGCCAGCATCTGCCCTCATGTTTGGTCTTGCTGGTCCACTTATATCACTTTATGTAGGTGGGCGTATGGAAGCAGCGGACGCTTATCCCATCGTAGTAGTGCTGCAAACCTGGGCAGTTAGCCTCGTCTTTTTCGCAGGACTCATGTACTTGCTGCGTGCATTTTATTCGCTAAGTGATACCTGGACGCCCGCCCTTGCAAATTTTGCGTTAACGATAATACAGGTTGTCGGATATCTTTTTTTGACAGGGAATATCGTTTCACACGTAGCTCTAGGTGTAGTCGGCATTCCCATCTCTGATGGTATCTTCTTTGTGCTGCTTTTCTTAACACTTCTTTATCTGCTGCGCCGAAAGATTGGTTCGTTTGATATCAGATCCTTTGTAGTTGTTTTTGCAAAAATGGCCGTTGCTGCCCTATTGGTTGGAGCCTTCTCCTACTACGGTTCAAGGTTCCTAGCTGACGTTCTTGCCCAAGGAAACTTTATTCCTGACGACAGAATCCTAGGATTAATCGTTGTAATTATTATCGGAATTCTAGGCCTTATTCTTACTGTAGTCATGGCAAGAATACTGGGCATCCAGGAAATAAACGACTTCGGCAAGACCATTAAGAGAAAACTGAGCAGGAGTAAAGCTTAATGACAAAAAAGATTAACCTATCAGTACCTAACACAGAGTCTAACAATCAAGTCTGTCCTTTTGAGCAACTAGAACAAGGACGTGCCGTCCTGCCCGAAAACCCCAAGGTTGTTGCCCTTATCCCCGCTTTTAACGAAGAAGAACGCATTACTGCGACCATTAATGCTGTGAAGGGTATCCCAGAAGTAAGTCGTGTTGTTGTCATTGATGATGGCAGCAAGGATGATACAGCACAGCTTGCTGTTGATGCTGGTGCGCGCGTTATCAGATCAACGCGCAATGTAGGCAAGGGCCCTGTCCTAGAGCATGCAGCAAAGCAACATGAGGACGCAGACATTATCCTATTGCTGGATGCCGATTTAGCAGACACTGCTAGTCAAGCGAAATTGCTCCTAGCTCCTGTACTAAAAGGTGAAGTCGACATGTCTATCGCACGCTTCCCGAGGCCAGTAACTAAAGCTGGCTTTGGACTAGTGAAAAGCCTTGCCCGTTTCGAGATCCGCAAAGCAGGAGGAAAAGATGAAGATTTCCAAGCCCCCTTATCGGGACAACGTGCTGTAACCCAGGCCTGTCTAACACACATCCGTCCTTTTGCGAAAGGCTACGGAGTAGAGGTAACCTTAACCGTGCGAGCCCTGCGCGCAGACTACCGCGTAAAAGAAATTGAAACTACCATGGCACACAAGGCAACAGGTAGAAACCTGCGCGGATTCCTGCACCGAGGCAAGCAATTCCGCGACGTGCTAGGCGCTGTAATACTGCTCAATCTAAAACGGAAGTAAGACAAGGTTGGGGGAGACACTAAAGTTAAAAAGGCAGCCCGCCTGGGAAACCTCCGCGACCCCTGCGGCCCTTCTTGCCTTTCCCTTTACCGCCGCCACCACCGCTAAACTGTTTCATCATCTTTTGAGCCTCATTGAATTGCTTCATAAGACGATTAACTTCCACAACGGTGGTGCCTGAACCCGTAGCAATACGGGCACGACGTGAACCATTCAGTAGCTTTGGATTGCTGCGCTCTTTTGGCGTCATAGAAAAAATGATTGCCTCCATGCGCGCTATTTGCTTATCGTCAACAGCCCCATCAGGAATGCCTGCTCCCCCACCAGGAAGCATCTTCATAATGGCACCTATGCCACCCATCTTGCGCATTTGCTTGATGCTCTTCAAAAAATCATCAAAGGTGAACTGTCCTTTTTTTAGACGCTCCTCATCCCATTCACTAATTTCTTCTGTGAGGTCTGCATCCATGGCCGTTTCAATTAGGCTAACAACGTCACCCATACCTAGAATACGCTTTGCCATGCGGTCTGGGTGGAACTCATCTAGACTAGATGGCTTCTCCCCCTCTGAGGCAAAAAGAATTGGCTTGCCGGTTACCTCGCGAATTGAGAGTGCTGCACCACCACGAGCATCACCGTCAAGCTTTGACATGATAAGACCATCAAAGTCGAGCACCTTGCTAAACTCTGCAGTGACATTAACGGCATCCTGACCTGTCATGGCATCTACTACCATGAGTATTTGATCTGGCTTTACTGCCTGCTTAATCGCTGTGGCTTCTGCCATCATTTCTTCATCCACGTGCAAGCGACCTGCCGTGTCAACAATGACCACATCAAGCATATTATCAACAGCATGCCTAACACCATCAGCTGCAGTAGCTACAGCATCACCCGCAGATGCCCCCTGTCCGCGATAGACAGGTATCCGTAATTCACGCCCCAATGCCTCTAGCTGATCGATCGCTGCCGGCCTATGAACGTCACAGGCAACCATAAGGGGGCGCTTGCCTTGCTTACGTAGTCTCCACGCCAACTTTGAAGTTGCAGTAGTTTTACCAGAACCCTGCAGGCCTACCATCATAATAACGCTAGGCATACGATTGCCCAGTACCATATGCGTAGGCTTCTCCCCCAGTAGCTTAGTGAGTTCATCCAGTACAATCTTGACTACCTGTTGACCTGGGGTAAGCGAATTCATTACATCTGCACCCACTGCACGCTCACGAACACGTGCGATAAAGGTTTTGACTACTTTAAAATTAACGTCAGCTTCAAGCAGCGCCAAGCGGATTTCACGCATGGCTGCGTCAACATCTGCTTCGCTTAAAACACCCTTGCGATTCAGATTAGTAAAAACCTCTTGTAAGCGATTAGCTAAGCTATCAAACATAGGAATAAACACCCTTTACTTTTGTACAAATATACGTTCAAATTAGCTTTACCAGTCTAACATGGCAAGAAGGGAAACAACCTACCTTATAGTGCCCGTAGCAAAATCATAATCCTGAAGCTTGCCCTGGTTATAGGCATCATAGGCAGGCAGGTCCAAGAAGCCATGTCCTGAAAGGCCAAAGAGGACTGTGCGCTCCTCTCCTTTTTCAGCAGCATCACGCGCTTCAGCTACAGCTGCAGCAATTGCGTGACTGCTTTCGGGGGCAGGTAACATTGCCTCTGCGCGACCAAACATAAGCGCATACTTAAAGCAGTCTGTCTGGTAGACTGCTGTTGCCTCAATCTCTCCGCTGTGAACCAATGCAGACAGCAGAGGGGAATCACCGTGATAGCGCAAGCCACCTGCGTGGATTCCCGGCGGGACAAAATCGTGCCCTAGGGTATACATCATCATTTGTGGTGTCATCTTTGCCTCATCACCATAGTCATAGCGATACTCACCAGCGGTAAGTGTTGGGCAAGACTTGGGTTCTGCCCCAACCAGACGTGCTTTAGATTTACCTTCTAGGCGACGCTTGTAGTAGGGAAAAGCAAGGCCGGCAAAATTTGACCCTCCGCCACAACAGCCAATTATTACGTCTGGCTCGTCTTCGGCGAGCTCCATTTGCTTAATGGCTTCCAGTCCGATAATAGTTTGATGCAAGATAACGTGATTCAGCACACTACCTAATGCGTAGTTAGTGTCAGGATTTGCAGCTGCAATTTCTACCGCTTCAGAAATCGCAATACCCAAAGTACCTGGGGTATCTGGGTCTGTCTCTAATATACCGCGCCCAACATTAGTCAAATTAGTGGGTGAACGGTGGACTTGTGCCCCGTAGCTTTCCATGAAATAGCGACGGTAAGGTTTTTGATCATAACTGACACCCACCATAAATACTTCGACTTCCATACCCAGCTGGCTTCCCGCCATCGAAAGCGCACTACCCCATTGACCTGCACCCGTTTCGGTCGTCAATTTTGAGATGCCTGCTTGCTTGTTGTAGTAGGCTTGCGGAATTGCAGAATTTGCCTTGTGTGATCCGCTTGCATTGATGCCCTCGTACTTGTAGTAAATGCGCACATTGTCTGGTAGGCCAAGCGCTTTTTCAAACATGCGGGCACGAGTAAGCGGTCCAGGACGATAGGTGCGCAGCACATCGATAACGGCGCCAGGCATGTCAATGTAACGCTGCTTCGTTAGCTCTTGCTCGATCAGTGCAGGTGGAAAAATTGCTGCCAGCTGCTCAGGCTTTGCAGGCTCATTATTGCCGTCAAGATAGGGCGGCATGTCAGGCATATCTGCCTGAACGTTGTACCAAGCTGTGGGCATGTCCTTCTCTTCCAGGACAAAGCGTGACTTATGTGCGTCTGTGCATGACATGGCAGTTTCCTCCTTCATCGAAAACTCTTCTTTTCAGAAGCAAACTTGTGAGGAGAATTTAAAAATCCCCTACAGTTACTTCTGTAAGGGACGAGAAGTACCTTCCCGCGGTGCCACCCTTGTTGACAATTCAGGCCCCATGCCTAAGTTGTCCACTCTCGAATACTCAAGCAATATAAACCGAACTGCCCTCCATATTCGTGTTCCACTTTCGGGGGAACCCCCGTCGCCACTAGTAAGTCAGCCAGGTTGCCTCTGTATACTTGAAGTGCCTTACTAACTGTTGCAGCGATGCCTTAGAAGTCCATTCCCTCATTTCCCGCTTTGCCAGATTCCCACCATCACTGACTCTCTTTGTGCGCTGAAAAAGGTACTCCTCTTCATCGACGGCTATGTAATTGCGTCTAATGGTACGCTTAATTTAAGTGCTACGCAAGAGTAAAATTGAAAAAAGTTCCCTGAGGTATAGTTACTATACCTCAGGGAACTTCGAATGCTTACCTTTGCTTATTGGGCTGCTGGATCAAGTATGTACTGCTGCATTTCTGCTGGGACATCAATGCCTAGAGCTTCGGCTACTTCGCCGTTGATTACAATAGTGCTTTCATCAGTCATGATGCGCACAGGCATAGTAGCAGGATCTGCGCCATGCAACAATTCGATTGCCATAACTGCTGTCACTCGACCCAATTCATAGTAATCAACACCTGCTGTAGCAAGGCCGCCCTCTTCCACCATAGTAGACGCACCCGGTATGACAGGGACACCTGACTCTAGAGAAATCTCACCGACCATCGCCATAGCGCTTGCGATAGTATTGTCGGTTGGCGTATAAATAACATCTACCTCGCGGGTAAGAGACGCCATAGCTTGCTGAACCTCGTTAGTGTTCGTTACCACTACTTCTCTCGTGTCAAGACCACGACTTTCTAGTTCATCTTTGATAAGAGCGATTTGCTCAACTGAATTCGCTTCGCTTGAGTTATAGATGAAACCTACTGTCTGGGCATCTGGAAGTAAATCCATTAGCAGGTCAGATTGTTTATACACAGGTGCCATATCACTTGTCCCTGTAACATTGCCACCGGGAGCTTCGTTACTATCAACTAAGTCTGCCCCAGTAAAGCTTGTGATTGCCGCACCAAGAATAGGCATATCTGTTGTTTTGGCTGCCATGGTTTGGGTCGGTCCCGTTCCAATCGAGACCACAAGATCCTTATCTTGACTGACGAACCTATCAGCTATCGTTGATAGGGTTGCACTGTCACCCTGGGCATTTTGAAAGTCAATCTCGAGATTTTCACCCTCAATATAACCCTGGTCAGCTAGCTCGGCAAGAAGACCTTGGTATACTTCATCAAGTGCGGGATGCTCTATTGGCTGAACGATTCCAATGCGGAATACCTGCCCATCATCCCCGTTTGTGGCACCTGTCCCATTGGTGCCCGGTCCTGTATCTGTATCGCAGCCCAAGAGTGCAAAAGCAAAAAAGAAAGCACCTACGACCATTGAGATGAGCAGTGTTTTCTTGAGTACTTGCTTCATAGTTATCACTCCTTTTGCGATAAATCATGCCAGACACTTCATCTAGCGAAAGTGGCTATGATAGCACACTTGAATCTTTAGGTGAGGGTGTCTGCATAATCTTTTGGCTCAGTGGCGCACTAATGTTCAGAATGCGTCAGTTTGACGCATTCTGAACAAGCGTACGGTGTAAATCAAATGTATCAGTTTGATACATTTGATTTAGTCTACTTGTGATAAGGATGATTGCTCGAGATAGCAAAGGCTCTGTACAGCTGTTCTGCCAACATAATCCTTGCCATATTATGAGGCCATGTCTGCTCTCCGAAAGAAAGAGCCTCATCAGCATTCGATAGCACCGTAGAGGACAGGCCATGAGATCCCCCCACAATGAAAACCAGTCTTGATTTACCCCGCAGTTTCAGTTCATCAATACGTCTGGAAACACCCTCACTACTAAGCTGCTTGCCCCTGCCGTCCAGGGCAATAACGTAAACGTTTCCTCCTTGCGTACCCAACTGTTGCAAGCACTTCAGAATCTCTTCACCCTCTGTATCTGCAACCTGCTTTGGACTGCCTGTTTGGGAGCCGCGATCTGGTAACTCTATAACCTCTATCCTTGCATAAGCAGAGAGGCGTCGCACATATTCTGCAAGCGCCTCTTTCCAGTACCTTTCCTTTAATTTGCCTACGGCGATTACTGCAATCTTCACACTAAGGCCCTGTCGGGGGATGATCCGGCGGTAAGTTGGGCGACTGCTGTTGCTGCTGTTCTTGCTGCGGCCTGTTCAAGAAATCATCCGATGCAAGGGTTGCCTCTACAACGTCATTTTCCCCACTGCGATAAATTTCAACTTCTATACGATCCCCGACCCTATTTGATCGTATCGCAGAAAATACGTCTTCTGAGTTATTCACCTCACGGTCACCTATACGAATAATGAAATCGCCTACCTGGATGCCTGCCCTATCAGCTGGCGATCCTCCCGCAACAGTATTTACTACTGCGCCACGCTCTACAGGTAACCCATAGGCTTGAGCGATCTCAGGGGTAATTGTCTGTGTTCCAACCCCTAGAAAAGCATGAGATGCATGACCTGATTCGATAAGCTGATTAGATACATTCACTACAGTGTCTACAGGAATCGCAAACCCTACACCAGCAGAAGCACCAGAGAGTGTATTAATCAGTGAATTGATGCCAATAAGACGTCCTGCCTTATCTACCAAGGCCCCACCAGAGTTTCCGGGATTAATGGCAGCATCGGTCTGAATAAGGTCAACATAGGCAGTGAGCGTCGTTTGGGTTGCAATAACATTATTGCGACCAAGCCCCGAAATAATTCCCGCGGAAACCGACTGCTCATGACCGAAAGGTGATCCTACTGCCATAACGTACTGACCTTCAAGTAGATTACTTGAAGTTCCCAATTCTATTGCAGGCAAATCGCCAGAAGAGTCAATCTTAAGCACGGCAAGATCAGTTGAAGGATCTGCGCCCACGAGCACCGCTGGATAAACCTGAGCACCGGCAGTTACCGTGATATTGCTAAGATGCTCAATCACATGGTTATTGGTAACAATATAACCTTCAGAGCTCAGGATAACGCCAGCACCTGCACTTTGAGCACCGCTCATCCCCATTCCGCCCATACCTGCCATGCTTCCAGAAACACTAACGACACTAGGCAGAACTCTTTGTGCAACCTGAACAGAAAGCTCATCTTCTGAAGGGTTAGCAAGGTCTGTAGGTAGCTCAATCACTGCAGTTGGGGAAGATTCTCCTGACTGTTCACCGGGTGAAGTCGCCGCAATGGGGCTGCGAACCTCACCAAAAAGATTGCCATGAAGGCCAAAGAGTACACCTATACCACCTAAAACTATAAGCAAAGATAAGGCCACTATGGCAATAGATAGATTTCTTTTAGACTTTGCCTTGCTAGCACCTGCCCCGCTATGAACCTGGGGTTGTTGTGGCTGCGGAAAATGCACGTGCTGCTGTGGGGGTTGTGGCTGAACCATAGGTGGTGCAACGGGCACCTGCATAGGAGGATGCTGATATGCTTGAGGGTGCTGCTGATAGTAGTACTCTTGAGGTACTGGTTGATTCTGGCCTTGCTGCGCTGTATCAGCAGTAGGCACATCGGACGAATTGTGGTGCTGCGTGGCACCCTGTGCTTGACTGTAGTCTTGGTCTTTCATTTGGTTCTCCTTGAAACTTGAGCATAGAGACTTACATTAGATACAAGTATAAGGCAGAGAACAGCAGATTTACTAAAGTGTCACATTAGTTTAGACAGGTATTGAGATAATTTACGTAGTACTTTTTTCCTTGCTTCCAGATACGTAGGCGCGCCAAAGGAAAAACATACCCACAATAACCATAGGCAACGATAAAAGCATACCCATAGTCAACCAATTTCCGACCAAAAAGCCCAGCTGACTATCGGGTTCTCTAAAGAACTCTGCAAATATACGAACGATACCGTATAACACCAAGAAAGCGCCTACAATACTACCCTGTGCAGGTGGCTGTCCCTTTTTCGCCGCGATTTGAGCGATGATAAATAACACCACAAGTATGAGCAAACCCTGCAGTAAGGCTTCATACACTTGTGAGGGATGGCGCGCGAGGGGACCTGCAGCAGGGAATATAACCCCCCAAGACACATCTGTCACCCTACCCCACAGCTCACCATTGATATAGTTCGCCATACGCCCTAGACCTAGACCGATAGGAGTACCAATCAGCACAAGGTCACCCAGGCGCAGTGCGGGCATCTTGATAATGCGCGCCGCAACTATTGCACCAACTACTGCACCAATCAGACCACCATGGAAAGACATCCCCGCAATTCCGCCGTCCCAGAAAGCCACAATTTGCAGAGGGTTCGCAAGAAAATATTTGGGCTGATAGAACAGGACAAAGCCAATTCGTGACCCAATAATGACACCCAGTGAGATACTGATAAGCACCGTTAGCAAATCATCAAAACTAAAATCAACTTTCCACTTTCTTGCAAAGTGGAAAGTAAGCGCAGAAGCAGCGACAAAGCCTACTAAGTAGCTAAGTCCATACCACCTTGCAACAAAAGGACCTATCGAAAAAGCTACTGGGTCTATCGATTGTATAGTCTGGAGAATTTCTCCCATAGTTTTAGGCTGCCTTATCTTGTCTCTTCGTTAACACGCATGAGAAAATCATCAACTGATTTGATTTTCTCCAGTTCACGCGCGAAGTATTCGACTTGGTTTCCTTCACCAGGAGTAAGCTCACGGTCTACCAAATCTTCAAGACTCTGATGGCAATCACCGCAATTTTCTTCTTCTGCTTCGAAACTAAGTTGATCGGAGCCACCAGTAACTTGACTGATGAGGTCTGCGAAATTGAGCTTGCCATCCTTCATTGAAACACTCAACTCCTGGGCAAGCTGTTCAATCACATTGGGAGGAATAATGGGGGCTTGTGAAGTAATGCGCACCAAAGTTCCGCACTTCGGACAACGTACAGAAATCTCTGTCTTGCCCTCTTCATGAACCACCATATCTTCCACGCAGTCAAAGCCTGTTTGTACCTGTCCGTCATAGGGACATTGAAATCCTATTTGTCCAAAAAGCATAGTATATATCCTTACTTAAAAAATTTGTTTAAAGTATTGACTGTCCAGCTACCATTATAGCCTGTACATATGATAAAAATGTGTAGACCACTACTCTATGCGCTGACGAAGACGAGTCGAAGAGTACGGAATTCCCTGCTTATCCGCTTCCAATTCCATCACCGTGACAGGAATATTCGCCCTGTCTAAAATTTTCTTCATCTCATCTGGGCCACAGCTAGCCCCCTTGCCACATCTAAAATTGCTTCCCACTATAACCTCTTGAACTTGAACCATAGCAAGCATCGTCTGCAGTAGAAAATCTTCTGCATCCTCCTGTGACATTTTATGGTTAAAGGGTAGCACTACAACTTCGTCTATACCACAAGACTTGATAGCTTCAATCTTTTCTTCTATGGTCATAAGCGCCACAGGAGACGAAAGGGGTCGTAATACCCCCTGCGGATGCGAGTCAAAAGTCATAACCACAGACAATAAACCTGCCCCTTTAGCCCGCTGTACAATCCTCTTTAGCAGAGCTTGATGGCCTCTATGCACACCATCAAAAACACCAATTGTCGCTACTGCAGGTGCAACACGTGCACCCGAAACGGATGCGGCAGTTAACTTTTTTGTAGTGGTCGACTTAAGCAGTGTCTCCCGCGGCAAGAAAAGATCTGCAATCCCTAAGGGATTATCACTTTCAAAGTGCTCTTTAGTAGTTTCGTCACCCTCTATAAGCCGCGCCTGACAGGCACTACTTAGCTCATCGACACTATAGGCATCCTCAAGGTTAAAGTCTCCTGATTGGGTACGGCGAAGCTCGCTTAGATGGGCACGGCTGCCAACAGCCAACCCTATATCACGTGCAAGCGCGCGGATATAACTACCCTTTGATACTTTAAAATGAACAAACCAGGATTGAGTCTCTTTGTCTACCTCAAGTAACTCTGCAGTAAATACTGTAATAGGACGCGCCTTTAATTGAAGTGATCTACCCTTACGCGCTTCCTTGTAAGATTTTTTTCCTTCTACCTTTAAGGCAGAAAAATCAGGGGGAATCTGCTCTGAGTCCCCTAGAAAACTCTTAAGGATCCCACGTGCATTCTCTTGGCTGAAGACCTCCTCAGAGACTTCAGCACTTTCAACTAAATCGCCCTGTGCATCATCAGTAGTAGTAGACATACCAAAGCTAATTCGAGCAAGGTAGGATTTATCGTCCAGCATAAATTCATTAGATAAAGTTGTCGCATGACCTATCAACATAATCATGAGACCTGAGGCGTCAGGATCAAGGGTTCCGCAGTGACCTACGCGACCTTCCCCTGTAAGGAAACGCAATTTACGTACAAGGTCATGACTGGTCCACCCTAGTGGCTTATCAACAAGCAATACTCCTGAAAGAGCAGTGCCTCCCCGCTTAAATTTCAAGGGCATTATCCTTTGTTTCAGATGGATTTATCAATTGCTGATCCTTCTGAAGGGGTGCAAGTTCAATTTCTTCTTCCCGTTTTGGCAGACAGGGCAATAACTCATCCAAAATCTGCTCTAGACTGGCTGCCTTATCTGGCCAAGTAATCCCTGCTGCTGGCTTATGTCCTCCGCCCCCAAAACGTGATGCTACAGACGAAACATCAAATCTGCCATCACTGCGCAACGACAAACGCGGCCCCTTTGAGGATTGAGTAATAAATAGTGCCACATCGGTATCGCGCACGCAGCGAATAAGATCTATAAGGTTCTCTGTGTAATCAACAGGAACACCCAATTCCTGCAAATCAGTTTCTGACAGATAAGAATGAATCACGGCACCGCCATTAAGCAGCTTTGCACGCGAAAGTATGCGTCCTTCTAAATGCAGGGCCGCCAAAGGCTTCTGGCCATATAAACGCTGAGCTATATGTGCAGGGCTTGCGCCTGCCTCGATCATCTCACTAGCGTGCGTAAAAGCTTCCTCGGTGGTGTTCGAAAACTGAAAGCCGCCCGTATCACTAAGAACCGCAACATAACAAGCAGTGGCAACAATTTCATCACGCTGCCAGCCCATGTCACCCAGCAAAGACCAGATAAGTTGTCCCGTGGCCGAAGCCTCGACTTGCGTATAGCGCAAGTCAGCATAGCTCTCCTTAAGTGGAGGGTGATGGTCAATAATGATTGACTGCTTTGCTAGGCGCAGAAGTTCTCCCGCCGCATTAAGACGTCCGAAATCCGGAGTATCTACTGCAATAAAGACGTCTGAACTAGAGCTCTCTTGATTAGGGGCAGAAAGCAACTCATCAGGCTGTATGAACTTTTCACAGCCTGCCATCCACAGATAGGGCGCAGGCGGAGTGGCATTATCTGCAAGCAGCGGAATCGCTTCTATACCACGTAGCTCAAAGGCACGCACCAACGCAAGAACAGACCCTATCGAGTCTCCGTCAGCACGCGCATGTCCGCATACAAAAACGTGAGCGCCTGCAGGAATTGCTGCAAGCGCCGTCATTAATTGCTCTTTAGTAATAAGTGAACTATGCATCATCTTCTGAGGCAAACTGTTCACGGCGCTCGTCCGCTGATGCCAAAATGTCTGCAATGCGCTGACCTTCATCCAAAGCCTCATCAATATGGAATTGCAAGTCAGGAGTAGACCTCCATCCAACAGCCTTGCCAAGTAGTGAACGAATGCGTCCTTTGGCAGACTCTAGGCCAGCTATCATGTCTTCATAGCGTGAAGGATCATTGCTCACAAATACATGTGCGACTGACTTATCAGGACTTACCTCTACGCCTGTGACCGTAGTCATAAAAATACGCGGATCGCTAATTTCACGTTCAATAATTAGTGCAACTGCAGCGCGTGCTGCCTCGTCATTTTTGCGGCTAAAGTTTTGACGTGCCATAGTAATTCCTCTCTCTTCCTTGTTGCGCAAAGCAGTTTATCTACCTAAGCTTTTCGGGCAACTTCTTTTATGCGATATCCTTCAACAATGTCACCAATTTTTAGATCCTGGAAGCCCTCAATACCTACACCGCATTCATAACCAGAGCGCACCGACTTAACGTCTTCTTTGAAGCGACGCAGTGAACCAATTGTACCTTCAAATATGACGGTTGAATCACGAACAATACGAACCTTGTCATCGCGGTTGATCTCACCTTCTAGTACGTAAGATCCAGCAATTACTCCCATTTTTGGAACGCGGAATAGCTCACGCACTTCGACACGAGCAGTATCTTCTTCAACGAACTCGGGTGCAAGCATACCTACACGCGCTGCATTAATCTCTTCAATTGCTTGATAAATCACGCGATAAAGGCGTACGTCAATCTTCTCTTCAGTAGCTAATGATTTTGCACCAGGGGTCGGGCGTACATTAAATCCGATTACGATAGCGTTTGATACAGTTGCCAATTGGATATCGGTCTCTGTAATACCACCGACTGCAGAGTGGACAATATTGATGCGCACTTCTGACTGGTCAATCTTTTCAAGGGCATCACGCAATGCCTCAATCGAACCCTGTACGTCAGCTTTCACAATCAGGTTCAAGTCCTTGATTTCCCCAGCTTCGATAGCAGAGAAGAGATCATCAAGCGATACATGCTTATGCACTGATTCTTGCTGGCGCAGACGAATCTTTGTTGCACGTGATTCGGCCAATGCGCGTGCACTGCGTTCGTCCTCGAAGACAAGGAACTCATCACCTGCAGAAGGGACCTCCTGCAAGCCTAAAATTTCAACGGGCTCTGAGGGGCCAGCAGACTTAACCTTACAGCCATCTGGTGCCATCAACGCACGCACACGACCAAAAGCTGTCCCTGCTACCAAGGCATCACTTCCGCGTAAAGTTCCGCGCTGCACAAGAACAGTTGCAACGGGTCCGCGACCCTTATCGAGCTTTGCTTCGATTACGGTACCAAAGGCCTGTGTATTTGGATTAGCTTTTAACTCCAGCATATCTGCCTGGATTAAGAGCATCTCAAGCAAGTCATCAATACCTAGACGCTTCTTGGCGCTTATGTTGACAAAGATATTGGTGCCACCCCAGTCTTCTGGAACAACCTCATATTCTGTAAGCATTTGACGTACACGGTCAGGATTTGCCCCGTCTTTATCTATCTTATTTACCGCAACTACAATCGGAACTCCCGCAGCCTTCGCGTGGCTGATTGCCTCAATAGTCTGAGGCATAACACCATCATCAGCGGCAACAACCAGGATAACAATATCAGTGATGTTGGCACCGCGTGCACGCATTGCCGTAAAGGCCTCGTGACCAGGCGTATCAATAAAGGTTATCTTGCGACCGTTTTTCTGCACTACCGAAGCACCAATGTGTTGAGTAATCCCACCTGCTTCAGTGTCGACAATTCCTGTCTCGCGAATAGCATCAAGTAGTGATGTTTTACCGTGGTCTACATGACCCATAACGGTAACAACAGGGCTACGTGATTCGAGGTCTTCAGGCTTGTCTTCTTCAAAGGTCCAGGTCATTTCATCTTCAGGACGCTGGACGGTAACACTACGCTCTAAGTCATCGGCAAGTAACTCAATTAATTCATTACTAATAGGCTCATTTACAGAAAGTGGCGTACCTAACATAAAGAGCGTCTTGATTAAATCATTTGCAGGTACGTCAAGCGCCTCTGCAAATTCGCCCAGAGTAAGACCCTCAGTAACCGTTACTGCAGCACCACCGTGCGGAATAGCAGGGTCAGTACTATCGTCAGGAGCATCTTTAATAAGTTCGTCCTCGACAGCTCCCTTACCCTTTTTCTTCTTTTTCTTTGCGCGACGTGAATCGCCATCAGTCTTTGCAGCTTCGACTTCGGCACGCATTTCTGCAAGGACTTTCTCTTTCTGCAGCTTTTCGGCCTGGATTGCCATCTCCTTGTAGCGCTGGGCTTCCTCTGCTTCTTTGCGAGCTGCTTTTTCGCGCTCTAGACGCTCGTGTTCTGCAGCAATGGCCGCCTCAAGATTACTGCGCTGATTTTGCTTAACGCCCTTTCCTTCGGAAGCTTTTTTCTTTGCAGGAGCCTTCTCATCTTGAGCAGCAACCCTCGCGTCACTTTTCTTCGCTGGAGTAGTTTTCTTTTCGTCACCTTTGGCGGGCTTAACTTCCTCAGCCTTAGGTGATTCCTTTGCATCCTTGGCGTCGGTCTTATTGTCCTTGTCGCCATCTTCGCCACTTGCAGCCGCAACAGCAGCAACTGCCGTTGCTACAGCACCTGGCAAGGGAGCCTTTGACGCAGCAGCCTCTTCTGCAGCACGTTGCTTCGCCTCTTCCTCAAGCTTCGCGCGCTCAACTTCACGCACTGCACGATCCTCTTCACGCTTGATACGCGCCTCTTCTTCCTGCTTTCGGCGCTCTTCCTCTTCAGCCTTTGCGCGTGCCTCTTCTGCAGCACGTTGCTCTGCCTTTTCAGCTTCGGCTGCAGCGCGCTCTGCTGCTACCTCTGCCTGGCGCTGCTCAATCAGCGGAGCCAACTGCATACGTACAATATCAACGTAAGCATCTACAAGACTCGACGAAGGAGTCTTGGCAGGAATACCTAACTTCTGTACTTCTTCAAGCAATTCCTTGCTTTGCATGCCAAATTCTTTGGCTAGCTCATATATTTTCACGCCTGCCAAGTGCAATCACTCCCTAATCTACATCTAAATATCGTGCTACGCTTGCACGTAATTCGGTAATAACTTCATTACTCTGTGCGCTTCTAGCAACCCGTAACCCTCTGGCAATCTGTCCTCTTTCGACTGCTTTTTCAAAGCAGTCCATATCTGAACAGATCCATACTCCTCTGCCAGGACGTCGCTTACCCTTGTCAAAGAGTACCCTTTCTTCAGTGCCTCTTACCTCACTCCTGTTTACTACGAAGCGCAAAAGCTCTTCGCGCGGGGCAATCTTACGACAAGCAACGCAGGTGCGCAGGCCGTGGCTTGGCACTTTCACTGCCAAGGACTAACTTACGTCCTCTTGATCAGCGTGCACTCCACAGTAAGCTGAGCCTGGGCGTGCATGATTGCGACACCTAATCCCCGCTGCTGTAGTAGCACTGCAAATAGGGTCAACCTGATCAAGGTTCTCCATAAGCGGGATTGGCGCGACTAATCCCGCCGCTTCTGCCATTTCAACACTTTTTATGTCAATGCGCCAACCTGTTAGCTGTGCAGCTAGGCGAGCATTTTGACCCTCTTTACCAATTGCAAGCGACAGCTGGTCATTAGGAACAATAACGTTGGCCGTATGTGTTGCTTCGTCAATCATCACTCGGTCAACTTTTGCCGGTGACAGTGCATTTGCCACGAAGACTTCAGGATTTTCATCCCATGCAATAATATCGATACGCTCTCCGCGCAGGTCAGTCACCACATTGCGTACACGACTACCACCCGGCCCTACACAGGCACCCACAGGATCAAGGCTAGGCTCACGACTAGCAACAGCAACTTTTGAACGAATTCCAGCTTCACGTACAATGCTCTTGAATTCAACAATGCCATCGTATACTTCAGGCACCTCTACCTCGAACAAGCGCTTAATAAGACCAGGATGCTTACGTGAAACAATAATTGATGACTCGTTTGCTTTTTGCACGCGACGCACGTCCACAATATAGACCTTAAGGCGCTCATTAAAGCGATAGTGCTCGCTAGCTGGGGCTTCACTTGCAGGAAGCTCTGCTTCTAAGTCATCACCTAACTTAATAATCGTAAATTTGCGATTAGACTGCTGAACTGGACCAGAGACCATCTCGCCAATACGTCCTACAAAGTCTTCAAAAATACGTTCACGGCGGGCATCACGCACCATAGCACTAATGACTGACTTTGCTTGATGGGCGGCAATGCGTGACACTTCTGGTGGGGTAACATCCTTTTCTTCGTATTCTCGTACTTCACCCTCTTCAGGCTCAGTCTCTGGATCAAAGTCGCCTACCGGGATAAGTTCATATACATAGATAGCACCTGTTTCGCGGTCTAAAATCACGCGTGCAGCATTCTCTAACTTTAGTACACGTTCATACACCGGTGCCAAATTTTGCTCCAGCTTATCAAGCAGTTCGTACTCATCAATTCCATGAGTTTGCGCGATCTCTTTGAACGCTGCCATCAAACCAATATCTGCCATCATCCTACCCTTTCCTGCCTATTTAGTTGGTTTCGCCTGCACTGCACTGCGCTCGCCAGAACATGCGCAAGCGATGCTAATTCGCTTCGTTTGTGTTTTCAGTAGTATTTCGCTTTGCGCGACCACCCGGAGAAGAGACCTCCAGTGTGTAGCGCGTTGTAATCAGTTCGTCCAGTACTGTGTCAATCCATTTGTTGGCCACAGTCAAGTCATCGATTCCTATGCCGTCATCCTTATGCAGGTACACCACAACTATGGGACTGTGAGTCTGTCCTTTGACTTCAACATCAATTAATTCCAAACCCTCTGTAGTTGCTCTATCGTCAAGCGCATCAAAGAGCATCTGTGCACGTTCCACCTTATCCACCGCATGCCCCTTTCTTCGCTATCTTCGTTCACGGACATCCCTACACAAACGCATAAAACATGCGTAAAGTACGCTACTAGTGAAAAGAAGCGGGTCACAGACCCACTTCCTAAGTAACGTACACAAGTTAATAAGGACACTCTTGCATAAAACAAGCCTTACAATACTAGCATAAAGCCTATCCTGCCACAAATCGAAAATAGAGTGCAATAACGAGTCCTATGGCATATATCCAGCTTGCTGCTATCCAAATGTACTGGCGCATCCCAGCACTCTGATACCAAGACTTAAACAGCTGCCCAGATGAAACCAACAAGAGCATCATGGACGGCATCCAGATAAAGACAAAAAGCATACCTATTTGCTGTTCTGTTCCAAAGTCCGTTAAAAATGCTGTTGCAGGATGAAGAACAAACCACCCCATCGCTATAATGATTACCATCAGTGCGGCGGACCAAGCAACCCTTAGAATTAGGCTCATTCATGTTCCCTTCAAATAAAGTGTGACCGTCTTACCCTGAAGCCATCTTACCCTGAAGATATTTATAGCGGTAGATAGTCTGGTAAATTCATTCTTAAAATTTATCCCCCTGCGGGGCTTGCGGGCGCAAAGTCCTAGCCATACACTTTACTTCATTGAAGTGTCCAAACATGGGCTGCCAACCGATACAGGAGCAAACCTTTATGAAAAACCTGAATGAAATCGTTAAGATGCCGCTGCCAAAAGTGCCATCTAAAAAAGCTACTCCCCTATTTGCAGTAGCTGTCTTATCAGTGCTTTTTGTAGCGATTCTTGGACTTACTGGCTGCACCACTAGTACCAGTTCTACCGAGGTAACACCTTCTGAAGTTACTGCTGAAGAGTCCAAAACACGTATCATCACAGATGCCTTAGGTAGAGAAGTAGAAATACCCGCCCAAGTGGAAAGTATCATTACCCTAGGGTCTGGGGCACCACGTCTTGCAGCCTACCTTGACGTCATTGACCTACTTGTCGGTGCGGAAGAATATGACACGCAAGACGTTGTTGCCTTGCGCGATTATAATCCCGTACATATAGAAACCTTCCGTGAATTGCCCATTGTAGGTACAGGCGGGGGAAGTGGTGACAATAACGGATTCCCTGAAGAAATCATCATGGTCTCCCCCGATGTCATTATTGCAGGATTTGACTGGGAAGCTGCCGACGAGCTGCAAGCACAGACCGACATTCCTGTAGTTTCTGTACGCCATCAAACAGGACTTGCCCATGAAAGCTTTCGTACGGCACTGCAGGTGTTTGCCGATGTCGTAGAAGCCGAGTCGCGCGCAGAAACAATTTTGACCTTCATTGATGAGGCTAAAGCTGATCTTGACCAGCGCACCGCCAGTATAGAAGATGCCGACAAATTGAGTGCCTACGCCGGTGCTGTCACCTGGAATGGAAGAAGGGGCTTTGGAGGTACCTACTCAGACTTTGGGCCACTTACTGCAGTTAATGCCCTAAATGTAGCTGACGATTCAGACATTGGCGGCTTTTTTGAAGCAAGCTTCGAATCCATTCTGGTCTGGGACCCTGATGTGATTTTTCTTGACCCTGGGAACATGGATCTAGTCAACGACGAATACAGATCAAACCCTAGCTACTTTAACTCTTTACAAGCAGTTCAAGAAGACCGCATCTACACTATGCCCGCCTTTAACTTTGCCGGCACCAACATTACCTATGCGCTGATTAATGCTTATTACGCAGGAACGATTCTTTTTCCTGAAGAGTTTGATGACATTGACATCGAAGATAAAGCTGGGGAGATCCTAACAACCCTTCTAGGAGAAAATACCTTTAAAACAATGCGCGAAGATGGCCTCTTCTACGGAACTATCACCCTAGGAGAATAGCGTAGACTGTGCACTTGACTCGTAACCACAGAAACGATGACTCTAGGCACGGTCTTAACCTTGACCGTGCCCATCATCACAGCGAATCAGAAGATCTAAGCGATTACCGTAAACACCTTAGTGCAAAATGGATAGTCCTTTTTTCTCTTGCGGTCATCCTGGTGATTACTGCAGTAGTCTCTGCGTCTGTTGGTTCATCAGGTATATCTCCACTTGAAGTTGTTCGTGTGCTTTTTGGTGCAGGAGCTGATGCCAGCAGAACAATCGTTTTGAATGTGCGCATTCCTCAAATTGCTACAGGTATCGCCGTAGGTGTTGCCCTTGCCATGGCGGGGTGCATTATGCAAAACGTGCTACGCAATCCGCTTGCCTCCGCATCAACCCTTGGCATCGCTCAAGGGGCATCTTTCGGGGCAGCGGTTGCCATAGTGTTCTTTCAAGCAGGAGTCCAACTAGGGGCAGCATCTGCAGTTACTCACACTATTACCAGCCCCTATTTAGTGGTCATATTCGCTTTCTTAGGGGGCATAGCCACAACAGCAGTGATTCTATTGCTGGCGCGTGTTAGCGGGGTAAGTCCCACCTCCCTCATTCTTGCTGGCGTGGCATTAAGTGCGATGTTTACTGCAGGAACTGCACTGATTCAATACTTTGCTGATGACATCAGAATCGCATCCATCGTGCACTGGACCTTTGGTAATCTAGGGCGCGCTGGCTGGAATGAAATTGCCATCATCTTTGCCTTTAACGCGGTTGCCCTTATATATTTCATCTATAATCGCTGGAACTACAATGCGATTGAGGCTGGCAATGACACAGCGAAGAGTCTTGGGGTCAATGTTGACGGAACGGTACTAGCAGGCATGACAATAAGTACCCTTATCTCAGCAGTAGCCATTGCCTTTGTAGGAACGATTAACTTTATTGGACTTATTGCTCCCCATATTGTGCGGCGGCTTATCGGAAACGACTATCGTTTCCTAATCCCCTGTTCGGCACTCATGGGCGCAATTATCATCTTAGTGGCTGACATTGCATCACGCACTATAGCGTCACCAGCAATACTACCTATTGGCGCACTGACCTCTTTCATGGGTGCGCCACTGTTTTTATACCTAATCATTAAACAAGGCAAGAAGGCGGCTTAAAGATACTATGCAAGCGACAGGACAATAGGCAATGATCTCAGTCAGGGGAATATCGCATTCATATGGGGGCAAGGTCGTGCTGCGCGATATTAGTTTTGAGGCTCAAGCGGGAGAATGCGTAGCCATTCTAGGCAACAATGGCGCTGGCAAGAGTACTCTGATTACCTGCATTGGTAAGATAAAGAATGCAAAATCGGGAGAAGTAGACGTAGACGGACAAAGCTTCTTTGATAGGACACGCAATGAACGCGCGCGCACTATGTCCTACGTTGCACAAAAGAGCGAAGTAAGTCAGATGACCGTCATGGACGCAGTTCTTCTGGGGCGAAAGCCTTACATCTCTTGGGCTCTTAGTTCTGAGGACGTGGAGAAATGTGCAGCAATAATTGAACACATGGAACTTGAGGATTTCCGCACCCGCTCTATTGATGAATTGTCTGGTGGGGAGTTACAGAAAGTCATGCTGGCACGCGCTTTAGCACAGGAACCAAGAGTACTACTACTAGACGAACCAACAAGTAACCTTGATCCAAAAAACCAACATGACGTGCTGTCCTTTGTGCAAGCGATAGCGAAGCATCACCAGCTTACTGTTCTGATTGTTCTGCATGATATTAGCCACGCCTTGCGCTATTGTGACAAGTTTCTCTTGATGCAAGACGGTGCAGTCTACAGCTATGGCGATGACTCCACCATTACCGAAGAGGCAATCTTTGATATCTATGGGGTGGCATCAAGTATCATCGAAGTAAATAACCGCAAGGTTGTTATTGTAGACTAATACCATTGAAATATTACGGAACTGCGGGATTACGGAACTACTGGCCCATTAAAGGATTTCCATGCAAAGCACTACACACGCACATGACCACAGTCACGAAAGTGGTCATACTCATTCACATGCTCATACAAAGGCAGTCCTCAACAGACTATCACGCGCTATTGGTCACCTAACAGCCGTGCGAGGCATGGTCGAAGATGGGCGTGGTTGCGCTGAGGTACTAATTCAGCTTGCAGCTGTGCGTAGCGCAATTAATAGCACCTGTGAAGTTATCCTAAAGGACCACTTAGATCACTGCATTGTTGAAGCAGTTGAGACGGGTGACAAGAAAACCATCGAGGAGCTAAATAAGGCTATCGAACTACTGATGAAGTAGCCTAGGGCTAATCTGTCATTTCGTTAGAGTTTACCTAGTTGAGTCATCAAATCTTCCAGAGCGTGACCTCTGTGACTTATCGCATTCTTTTCCTGCATATCTAACTGCGCCATAGTGCGTCCCAAAGTGGCCGCTGGCATAAACAGAGGGTCGTAACCAAAGCCTTTATCCCCTGCTGCATGGTAGGCAATTGTGCCCTCGCAGGAACCTGCTGCAACCAGGTAGTTTGGCGCATGTGGAAGCAGGCTATCTAAACCCACCAATACCAGAGTTGAAAGAAAGCGGGCACCACGAGCAGAGAAATCCTCAATTTTCGAAAGCTCCTCTAGCAACTTTGTATTATTGCGCACGTCATCGCCCTCTACTCCCCCAAAAGAAGAGGAATATACTCCTGGTCTGCCATCTAAAGCATCTACCACTAAACCTGAGTCATCTGCAAGTGTCGGCAACCCCAATGCAGTATACCCAGCACGGGCCTTGATGCCTGCATTTACCTCGAAGGTATCACCGTCCTCTAAAGGAGGTTCCCAGTCTGGCAACAAGTCGAAAATGGCACGAAAGGTATAGTCAAGGCCAGCGCTTTGCGCTACAGACTGGATCTCTGCCAACTTACCCTTATTGCCCGTGGCTACTACTATAGTGGGGGTCATGAAAGGCATAACTATCCCTTAAGCACTTCGCGCTGGATAGATAGAAGTTCTTCTAGGCTTGCCTGGGCTACGTTAAGCAGTCCGTTTAACTGATGGCGAGTAAAAGCCAATTGCTCACCTGTTCCTTGAATCTCTATAAAACGCTCTTTGTCGTCGCCTACCACGTTCATATCAACCTCTGCGCGAGCATCTTCACTATAATCTAGGTCTGACAGTACAACTCCATCAACCATGCCAACACTTACTGCAGCCACCTGCCCCATAAGGGGGTTACTTTTCAGCTTGCCCGCTTCACGCCATTGACTTAAGGCATCTGCCAGTGCCACATACGCACCTGTAATGGCCGTGCAGCGCGTTGAACCATCTGCTTGAATTACATCGCAATCTAGGGTTACGGTGATCTCTCCCAACGTATCCAAATCTACTACTGTACGCAGTGATCGACCTATAAGTCGCTCAATTTCTAAAGTACGTCCTTTTGCGCCCCTACGTTCACGACGGTTTCTACTATGAGTCGCTGCTGGCAGCAAAGAGTATTCCGCTGTTACCCAACCCTTGCCCTTACCTACCAGCCAGCCTGGAACATTCTCTTCGATACTGGCAGCGCAGAGAACCTGAGTCCCCCCTGCCGTAATCATGCAAGATCCTGCGGCATGATTAAGGAAACCACGCTGGACCTCAATCGGCCTAATGTCAGACGCTTCCCTATTGTTGGCTCTTTTAATCATAGTGTTAACTCCTCAAGATCTAAATGATGTACTCTATCTAATTCCGCACCAAAAATACGAAAGCCACTCTGGGTAAAGTTCTCTAACTTACCACCGGTGGTGTAAAAAGTGTGCGATGCTTTAGCCTCTGTCCCTGCTAACTGGGAATAATCTCTTAAGACATACTTTAATTCTTCTGCTACCTTTGCCGCAGAAGATACGATAGTAACTTCTGGACCGACAACGATTCGTAGTGCCTCTGCCAGAATAGGATAATGGGTACAGCCTAAAAGTAGCGTGTCCGGACTGTGCTCAAGAAGAGGACGTACATACCCTTCAATAAGTTGGTAATACTCCCCTTGATTTTGCACGCTTTGCAGCATTTTATCCTCGAGGCCTGATTCAACAATGGTGGCAAATTCAGGAGTAGCCCTACCAACGACCTTAATATCGCTATTTTGTTGGCGAATTGTCCTTAAGTAGGCTCCCGAATCAATCGTATGCTGTGTACCAATAACTGCCACACAGTCATTGTGCGTAGCCTCTAATGCAGCACTGACGCCAGACTCAATGACTCCAATGACAGGAATATCGACAAGGCTTTGCGCAAGTTCAAGTCCACAAGAAGTAGCAGTATTGCAGGCGATAACAATAGCCTTCACCCGTTGCCCCGCTAAAAAGTTCGTTATTTGCGAAACGAATTCTTGTATTTCTGATGGCTCGCGTGATCCATAGGGACAGCGAGCCTGGTCTCCCACATATACAAGTGACTCATGAGGCATAAGGCGCGCAATCTCTTTCGCGACCGTTAGTCCCCCCAGACCAGAATCAAATATACCAATAGCTGCATCATTGTTCATAACCTATCTAGTATACCGCTAGAACAATTTGTACGCTCACTGCTTAACTTTATATGAGATAACAGTATCGCTTCCTAGTATGTCCTCACTGTGCTTACCATGAGTGAAGGAAACTCGATATTCTAATTCCGTAGCCTCGACAACTTGAATACTTCCTGTCGAAGGAACCGACGTAATCCCTATAGTTTGTCCATGTATCAAGGTAAAGGACGCACTACCACGTTCATCCAATGTCAGAAGCCCATCTGGGGATGTTATTATTTCTGCAGCTACTTGAGCACTGCCACTGTAAGGGAATTGTCTACCTGCGGGAAGAGGATTACCCTCTTCGTCATAAAAGTAGACAGTAAAGTGAAATTCTCTATTCATTTCACCCATCTCTCCCGTTACGGTGTTTGAAATCAACAAAGTAACAGTTGGCGCGTTCTGGACAAAAGGATCGCTGCCATCAGAATTAATATCATAATTGGTAAAGGCGTGAAGAACAGCAGGAACAAAAATACCTGTGCCGGCAGGAACTTCCTCTGTCCAAAAGAGGCTTACCTTTCCAGGATTTATGCGGGATCGTTGTACTGCGGCTAGCGCATTATCAATTCTTATTCCGTTATGTGCAGTGTTCTTAGCAAAACTTACGGAGGGATCAATAGTGACATTGCTCAGGTTTGGATGAGGCACAAAAAGCCCCCTCCATCATCGGCAGTATTGCCTGTTACCTCCCCGCCATCTAGGAAGACCTGAGCATCATGGACGTGTATTCCTCCGCCATTACCTGATATCACCACAGGAGCGGCTACAGTTCCCACTGCATGATTATCATTGATGGCTCCGCCCCGCATAATGAACCGTGTGCTTGGTCCTGTTAGGTACACGCCTCCGCCGTTTGCTGCGTTGAGGCCATTGACGGCACTACCTGAATTGATAATGCTGCCTTCATTTGTGGCCGTATTGTCTTGAATGTGTCCTCCGTACAAGGTGAAGTTTGCGTTGGTGCCAACACTCACAGCACCATCCGAATTGCCTGCAGCATTGGTATGCATAAGTGACCCAGGCATCATGGTAAGCCTACCATTAGTTTATATATCGACAGGACCGTTATTGTTAGTTGTTGTATTTCTAATTATTGCGCCATCACAAAGGATTAGGTGACCCCCTCCTCCAGAAGTAACGCCAGAGACATTACCGTTCTCGATAGCAACGCCGCCACCTCTTGCAGTACCTGTCTGCTGGTCAAGCTCAAGAGGGGCTGGTGGTATTGCAGGAGTAGACGCTGCAGCGCCTCTCGATTTCTGCAAGACAATATTACGCAGTACAAGGGCACTCTGTTTCGTACCGTTTCCCCGCAGACGAAAGGTGCGAGAAAGTACCGAACCACTATGCGTATCACTAATAACCGATTGTCCCCCTGGGGCAGAAGGATGACTTCCGACCAAGACAACAGTTGCACCTGGACGTGTGCCGACCACGGTTGCATTGGTGCCAAAATCGCCCGTATTGATATGAAAGGGAATCATGATATGTGTCACCTGGTTAGCAGGCGCTGCCTGTATTGCGGCAAGCAGCCGTGAATATGCCGTACCCGCCGGGGTAGGTGACAAAGTGACTATATTCTGAGGAATGTCATACCAGATATCGACGTTATCATTAGACGTTACTTCACTTCCCTCACCGGGAAGTGCTGCTGTCAAAAGCGAAGCTATCAAGAAAACAAGAACTGTCAAAAATGTTGCAGAGCGTCTTAAAGCCATGGTTATTCATCATGCCCTTCTCCGCACATATTTTGTATTTGGAATTAATATGAGTCGCTCTACTTTGAACGACCAGCCTCATGCAATAACTCAAGAGTTAATTGCTTGTTTTATTGTATTATTTCTAGCCTGACACTTCAAGAGATTGATACCTAAAGAACGAAGCTTCTAAGCTTAGCAAAGGTCACTAAAGAAGCTCACCGTACTTGCGTTCAAAAGCTTTTTTGACTACCGTCACAAGAAGGAAATACAGCAGGCAAGCAACTGCAAGGAAGACGAAAAAACTTACAGGTAATGGTGCAAACCCAATACTCTGCCCTAGTGCCGTAAAGGGCAGAATCGTACCAATAATAAGACCGAGTGTTGTCATAGCAATAACCGGCCACGAAGCACGTGACTGAATAAAGGGCACCTTTGGTGTACGCAAAGCATGAATGACAAGAGTCTGTGTCCACAATGACACAACAAACCATGCCGCATGAAATAAGGCAATAAATCCTATTTGTGCAGCTGGATCTAGGGAAAAGAAAGCGCCACCAAAAACAGCAGGTCCAATAACAAAAAACATCACAAGAAAGGTTGCGATGTCAAAAACAGAACTTGTCGGACCTAGCCATATCATAAAGCGCTGCACAGAGCTTGCATCCCATCCGCGCGGCTTCCTTAAAAATTCTTCGTCAACATTATCCCAGGGCATTGCCGTGCATGAAATATCGTAGATTAGATTAAGTACAAGAATCTGGAGTGGCAGCATGGGCAAGAAGGGCAAGAAGGCAGCTGCCGCAAGCACACTGAACATATTGCCAAAATTTGAACTTACCGTCATCTTAATATACTTAATAGTATTGCCATATACCTTACGGCCTTCTTTGACACCCTTTTCTAAAACCATCAAGTCTTTTTCAAGCAAGATAATGTTGGCGCTCTCTTTTGCAATATCAACAGCAGTATCGACAGAGATTCCTACATCGGACTCTTTCATAGCAGAGGCATCATTAATCCCATCACCTAGGAAGCCAACAGTGTTGCCGTTGCGCCGTAAAGACTGAACAATGCGCACTTTTTGCTGTGGCGAAAGCTTCGCAAAAACATCAACGCTTACAACAGCGGCATCAAGCTGCTCATCAGTCATGTCCTCAATATCGGAGCCTAGTAACATGCCTGATGCGCCACCCGCTTTGTCAACTCTAACACCTACGTCACGACAAACTTTGCGCGTTACCGCGTCATTGTCCCCCGTCAAGACCTTTACCCCTACACCATAATTGTGCAGCACCTCGATAGCAGCTCTTGCGCTCTCTTTAGGCGGATCAAGAAAAGCAAGGTATCCCATCAGTACCATGTCGGATTCAGTTGCAACACCAAATTCTCCGATTTCTGGCAGATTATGACTACGCTGAGAGATGCCCAATACGCGCATACCGTCTGCGTTATACCGATTAGCTGTAGCCAATATTGTTTGCGCAAGTTCATCAGTAAGCAGTTCAACACTTCCCTTGTGCTCAACGTACTTTGACACAAGCAGCATCTCTTCAATCGCGCCCTTGGTAATCATCTGACGCTTACCAGCACTGTCTTCCACAACAACACTCATACGACGCCGCGTAAAGTCAAAGGGGATCTCGTCAACTTTGCGATATCGCTCACGCAGGCCAGCAAGATTATGCCCATCACCATGCTTTATGATGGCACGGTCAAGCAGATTTCGAAAACCTGTCTGAAAATAACTATTAAGAAAACCATGCTTTAAAACACGCTGATCTTCTTCCCCTGCTATATTGAGCGAATACTCTAAGACAATGCGATCCTCGGTCAAAGTGCCTGTCTTGTCAGTACAAAGAATATTCATGCTGCCAAAATTCTGAATTGAGTTCAGGTTCTTTACAATGACGCGCTTTTTTGACATAGCAACTGCACCCTTTGATAGGTTTGCAGAAACAATCATGGGCAGCATTTCCGGCGTTAAACCCACAGCAACTGCAAGGGCAAAGAGGATTGCGTTAGTCCAGTCCCCTTTCGTGAAACCTGTCAATACTAGAACAATGGGAACCATAATAAGCATGAAACGAATCAACACCCAGGAAACAGAGTTTACACCCTTTTCAAAAGATGTTTGACTTTCCTTTCCTGCAACAGCAGTAGCGATCTGTCCAAAGTACGTTTCCTTGCCAACGGTAAGAACAATGGCATAGGCTGAGCCCGATATAACACTCGATCCCATAAAGGCCAAATTGTCACTATCAAGGGGGTTACCACTGTTTCCCGCGTAAGGATCACTAAATTTTTCAACAGGCTCAGATTCGCCTGTTAAAGACGATTCGCTGATAAAGAGGTCCCTCGCATCAAGAATGCGCATGTCCCCCGGTATGATGTCGCCTGCCGCAAGCTTCACAATGTCGCCCACAACAACCTCATCAACAGGGATTTCAACTGCCTGTGAATCTCTAATGCAGTCAACATTGGTCTCTACCATCTCTGCCAGAGCCTCTGCGGCTTTACCACTACGTGACTCTTGCACAAAGCGCAGAGCTCCACTAATGGTGACCATCGTCAAGATAATGATAACGGCGGTTAGGTCTCTATTTCCCTCACTTACAAAAAGAAAATCTGTAAAAAATGAAACAACTGCAAGGGCAAAAAGCACTACGGTAAAGGGATTAACAAAGGCACCTACCAGTTGTTTCAGCGTAGAAAACCTCTCAGAGTGCGCGATACTGTTCTCGCCGTAACGTTCACGAGAAAGCTCGGCAGACTCCTCGCTGTGACCCTCATAGGCTGCTGGATTATATTGAACGAAAAGATTATCCTGCGTCGAGAGAGCAGCCGCCATAAGACGTGCTCGTACCTTGTCGTTGCTATCCATGCCAACATTTGCACTATCTACTAACGGTCTACGCTCAAAGATTGACCGAAACAATGCCCGCATGGAAACACCCCCTTAAAAAGGCAACACCTCTGCCATGATCCATACAACAGCCAGCGCTACAAAAACCGAAGGTAACATATTGCCAATACGCAATTTTAACCCTGTTGCCAAGTTGAGGCCAATACCTGCAATAAGTATACCGCCCACGGCTTCAATACCCGTAATAGCAATCAGGGGGATTACGTCCCCAACAACAAAGGTAATAGATGCAATAGAGCCCTGAAGAATAAAGAGTGGAATAATCGAAAAAAGCACTCCAATGCCTAGCGTGGACGCAAAAAAGATTGATATTGTACCGTCCAGTAATGCCTTTACAAATAACGTGTCAGGATTACCTAGTCCGTCCTGAATGGATCCTAGTATCGCCATAGCACCTACGCAATACACAAGTGATGCAGTAATAAACCCCTGCACAAACTTGCGATCCTCTTTTCGACTATTTGTCTTAACATTATGCACGCTGGCATCAAGAGATTCGCTTCCTTGATCATAGTCGGCAAGTTTTCGATTTTGCCCTCTCTGAACACGCTTCTGCAGAGCCTTCCCCATAGCTTTAAGTCGCGTTTCCAGCGCAAGCGCCTCGCCAATCAAAGTTCCTATGATTAGACAAAGACAGAAGACCACTAAGAAGAAGCGACCTAGAATACCTGGATAGTGCGATAATTCGGTCAGGGCAGAGATTGAACCCATGATACCAATGACAGCAAGTCCCTGCACTTGGATGATACCTGCACGGACACGCTCTTTGATAAGACGACCAACAGCAAGCCCAATAAGCGAACCAACAATAATGGCGGATATGTTAACAAGGATTCCTATTCCAGGCATGTGATAATGCCTCCGCCCAGTACCTTGTCTCCATCCTTATCATGATTACCGTTATAAAACACTGCTGATTGACCTGGTGTAATGGCTCGCTGAGGCTGGTCGTAAGTAACACGAACATACTGAACATTATCAAGGGATACTACCTCGATTGTGCCAGGTTTCTGACTATGCTTATAACCAACCTTTATGCTGCAAGATATGGGATGAGCAGAGCTTAGCTCCTCCTTTGAAAGTGCGACCCCATTATAGTCACGAACCAAGAAGTTCTGCGCAAGTAGATCGCCCTCATCATCACCTATCGTTAGCGTATTGTCCTCTGCGTTAATAGCCTGAACAAATACGGGCCTACCATGTGCACCTAAACCCTTGCGCTGTCCTATTGTGTAGTGAATCAGACCCTTATGTCTGCCTACTACCCTACCTTCACCATCAAGCATATCGCCTGACTGACAAGGTTCACCCCGGTAAGTCTCGATATAACCAGCATAGTCACCATTAGGAACAAAGCATATATCTTGACTGTCAGTCTTGCCGGCATTAGGGAAGCCTGCTTCAGCAGCCATTTTACGAACGTCAGACTTACAATAGCTACCCAGAGGCAAAATAACGCGCGCAAGTTGCTTCTGCGTCAAAGTGTAAAGTACGTAGCTTTGATCTTTTCCCGTATCAACGGCTGTACGAACGACCCACCTACCTAAAAGAGCGTCGTGCTCGATTTGAGCGTAATGCCCCGTTGCCAGGTGCTGACAATCTAGTTGATCAGCGATTTGCAGCAAAGCATCAAACTTAAGATGACGATTGCAGGCAATGCAGGGATTAGGGGTTTCTCCTGATTCATAGCCTTCTACAAAAGAAAGAATGACCTCATCATGAAAGCGCTCAGACAAATCAAAAATGTGAAAGGGTATCCCCAGGCGATCAGCAATAATGCGCGCGCCTGCTGCATCTGGACCCGGTTCAGATGTAAGCTGCATATGAACGCCAATGCATTCATAGCCCGCCTTTTGCATGAGCAGCGCAGTCATGGAGGAGTCTACTCCCCCACTCATCGCTACGAGAGCTCGCTTCAAAAGTCTTAGCTTTCGAATAAGGGCGTAGAAAGATATCTCTCGCCAGTGTCGGGCAGTACAACTACGATATTCTTTCCTGCTGCCTCATGACGTTGCGCTATCTGAGTAGCCGCCCATAAAGCTGCTCCACTAGATATGCCAACAATCAAGCCTTCACTTCGCTGCAAATTCTGAGCCGTCTGGTAAGCATCTTCCAAGTCCACCGTTAGAATCTCATCATAAATATCTGTGTTCAAGATATTGGGAACAAAGCCTGCGCCTATCCCTTGAATTCCATGTGGACCTTTATAGCCCTGCGATAGCACAGGGGAATCAGCCGGTTCTACAGCAATGATAAAAGTATCCGGGTTTTGTTCTTTCAAAAAACTTCCTGCACCAGATATCGTACCGCCGGTGCCGACCCCTGCAACAAAGTAGTCAACCTGCTCCCCGGAATCATGCCAAACCTCTGGCCCTGTTGTATGGTAATGTGCTTCTACGTTAGCTGAGTTATCAAATTGCCCCGGAATAAAGCTATTGGGTATTTCTTCTGCCAATGAAACTGCCTCTTCAATAGCGCCTGGCATCCCCTTTGCGCCCTCGGTCAGTACAAGCTCTGCACCAAACGATTTCAGCAAAGCACGACGCTCAAGGCTCATTGTTTCTGGCATCGTCAAAATAATACGATAGCCACGCGAAGCAGCAAGTGCCGCAAGACCAATTCCTGTGTTACCACTGGTAGGTTCGATAATCACACTGCCAGAGTTCAGCAATCCTCTTTCCTCTGCATCCTGGATCATCGCCCACGCTGCACGATCTTTTACACTGCTTGTCGGGTTAAAGAATTCTAGTTTCGCGATGATATTCCCCTGCAAGTCTAGCCTTTTCGCGTAAGAGTTCAGTCTAAGTAAGGGGGTACGTCCAATAAGTTGAGTGATATCTTGATGTATTGTCATGGCTTATTTCTCCTTTTTATGATTAATGCTTGCATTAATCATTTATGATAATCGCTTGTAATAATCGTTGGTAGTAATTTTTCAAGTGTCGTTCTTTCCGCATAAATCAACATCGTTCTATAGAGTCAAAAAGCGCATCTATCAGTTTATCTTCCTTATACTGAGCCAAAGGTTGTCCAGCAGCAAATACTAAGCCCGACCCCATTCCGCAGGCAATTCCGAAATCTGCCTCTCTGGCTTCACCAGGACCGTTTACCTCACACCCCATTACTGCAATTTTCAGATGTCTATACTTTTCTGGTTGCAGCTTTGTAAGTTCTGCAAGTCTCTTTTCAACCTCTTGCGCGATGGGAATCAAATCTACCCGCGTGCGTCCACACGTAGGGCAGCTAATCAGTTCTGGATTTCGCCTACGTATATCTAATGCCGCTAAAATTTCCCAGGCAACTTTAACCTCTTCAGTAGGGTCTGCAGTCAGTGACACACGCAAGGTGTCCCCGATGTCATCTGCGAGTAATGTCCCGCAGCCTACTGCCGACTTGATGCTACCGCTAAAAGCTGTGCCTGCTTCTGTTACTCCGATATGTAAAGGACAGTCTGTAAGGTTTGATAGTCTGCGATAAGCACCGATAGTCACAGGCACACTGGAAGCCTTGACTGACAGTGCCACGTCAAAGAAATTACGCTTATTAAAGTGTCCCACATATTCCATAGCAGACCCTACAAGCTTTTCTGCAAGAGACAGGTCTTGGCGCGCCTGGAAGTCTCTTGCCAACGAACCTGCATTCACGCCAATACGAATAGGGATAGCCGCTTCGCCCGCTGCGTCTATAATGGCATCCACGCGGTCCCAATCACCTATATTGCCAGGATTAATACGCAATTTTGGGGCACCACGCCGAACCGCCTCAAGTGCCAGGCGGTAATCAAAATGAATGTCAGCAACTACAGGAATGGGGCTTTGCTCTACCAACGCCTGATAACCATCTAGGGCATCTGCACTAGGAACGGCAGCACGCACAATTTCGCATCCCGCATCTACTAGCTGCTTAATCTGCTTAAGGCTAGCGGGAACATCAGTTGTGGGAGTACTAAGCATAGACTGCACACGAATGGGTGCGCCTCCCCCAACGCTTACACCACCTACACTAATTTGTCGCGTCTTTGCTGCTGTCACGCTTGCACCCTTCCTAAACGACTCCTCAGAATTCTTAAGGACTATTTAATTTAACCAAATATTCGAAAAAGATCTTGTCCGACTAGATAAATCATGAGCACTATCAGTAAAGCAAACCCTGTCAGGGATATCCCTACTTGCAGTCCTTGCGGAACAGGTTTGCCCGTCACCTTTTGAATGATCTCGAAAAGAACCTTCCCTCCGTCCAAGGGTGGAATAGGCAAAAGGTTCATAAGTCCGAGTGCTATAGAAATCATAGCAATAAAGCTTATATAGGTAATGAAGCCTGCCTGTGCAGTATGGGCAGCAAATACTGAAATACCAACCACACTGGAAGCGTCTCCAATCGCTTCCGTGAAGGTATGAGGAGAAAAGAACCTACTGATGCCCTCTGCTGTTAACAAAATATAGGTGAAAGAATAGGTAAAAGCACCTGCGACCCCTGTGGGTTCATGTACAATGTCGTGATGAATGACCCCCATGTGCGCTGAAGGAGCTCGCGATTCATCTACGGGAACCTCTTGTCCTTCTTCAAAGAGTGGCTGCCCGTCCTGGTCAACCATATCTTCAAGGGCAGGTCGTTGTTCTAGCACAACAGAAATGCTATTACGCTCACCCTCCGAAGAGATGTAGATAATGTTTACCGTGTCTCCTGGTTCGTGCCCCGCAACAACCCTCGTTAACTGTCCGAAGTGATGTATTCTTCTTCCATCAATATCTACAATGCGCGAATCGTCAGGAAGACCTGCAGTAGCAGCAGGACCACCTGGAACAGGGCTCACGCGATCTATAGGTATTCCCGTATACGTAAAGAGTGCCGTAAGAATTACAATGGCCACTACCAGGTTAGCAACTACGCCTGCCAGTAAAACTGTCACGCGCTTCCATGCGGGAACCTTTTCGTACTCTTTGCGTTCTTCTTCGGTCATCGTGCCAAGTTCTGCACCTGGACCTGATCCTTCCAATGCGGGAATGCGTACATAACCCCCTAAAGGAATTGCCGTTATACCAAAGCGCGTATCTCCACGCTTAAAAGAGATACTTGGTCCCGGCAGACCAATAAAGAATTCTGTAACCTTCAAGCCAAGAATCCGCGCAGCAAGATAATGTCCTGCTTCATGGATAAAGACAAGGGTCGATATGGTGATGATTCCCCAAAAAAGTACCGGCAGGAATCCTGGTAAATTTTCTCCAAACATAGTTAGCGATTATACGGCATTGCAGTACTGTGCAGTATAGTCCCTAACACGCGTATCCAAATCTTCAACTTGTTCAATGCTTTCCAGCGGGGCGATCTCGCCTGCAAAGTGTGACAGTGCGCCCTCAACTAGCCTTTCGATGTCAAGAAAACCAATCTGGCCTTTCAGGAATGCTGCCACAGCAACTTCATTAGCGGCATTCAGGATGCAGGGCGCTGAACCACCACTTCTGCCTGCTTGATAAGCAAGGCGCAGGCAGCCAAAGGTATCAAGGTCAGGCTCGCCCACCTCTAAAGCAGTAGCTTGACGATAGTCTATACTCAAGTCCTCTACTGAAGGCCATCTATCTGGATAAGAAAGGGCATACTGAATAGGTACCCGCATATCAGCAATTCCTAAATGTCCCACTGTTGAACCATCAACAAACTCTACCATCGAGTGTATGAGACTTTTTGGCTGGACAAGTACCTTAATATCATCATAGTCAGTACCAAACAAGTGATGGGCCTCTATAACTTCAAGACCCTTATTCATAAGTGTCGCAGAATCAATCGTAATCTTAGGACCCATGTTCCAGGTAGGATGCGCCAAAGCGTCGACAGCTTTTACTTCACGCAAATCATTGCGTGTTTTCCCTCGAAAAGGGCCGCCCGAAGCCGTCAACCAGATTGTCCTTAATGCTGATGCATTACCAGCTTGCAGGCACTGAAAGATCGCTGAATGTTCTGAGTCAACGGGTAACATCTGTCCTGACTTTGCACATGAGGTTACTAGCTCCCCGCCAACAATCAATGACTCCTTATTAGCAAGAGCCAAGGTTAGACCTGCCTCTAGCGTGTGCATTGTCACACGAAGTCCTGCAGATCCCACTAAGGCGTTCAGCACAATGTCAGGCTGTGTTGCATCAATTAGCTGAAGGAGCGCGTCCATACCATCCCGCGCCGTTAGGCAGCAGGCATGCTCACTTAGGCCGAATTGTTGTGCTTGCTGCGACAAAAGTTCTGCCGAAGAGTGCGCCGCAAGGCCTGCGATCTCTAGACGATCATTATGAAAGTCGATAACCTGTAGGGCTTGCTTGCCAATAGAGCCTGTTGACCCCAGCACTAATACGCGCTTTTTCACAGAATCATCCATTCTGCATGCATCCTAATCGTCTGCGAATTGATCCATTAGTCTTAATAAGCCACCAGTCCCAGTGCGACGCCCATGACAGAAAGCACAATGAACATGACGGGGGCCGTCAAGAGCAGTGAATCGATTCGGTCTAATATGCCGCCATGACCTGGCAGTAATGTGCCTGAGTCCTTTACCCCAGCTTCGCGCTTGATTCGAGACTGAAACAAGTCACCCAGTAAAGCCGCAGCAGAAACAATCACACCCACAATCACCGCTGCCACCCATGACGCACTACCCGTAAAAACAAAGGGCACTATATACCAAAAAACAACAGCCCCGATTGTGCCTGCAACAAGACCTTCCCAAGACTTTTTAGGAGAAATCTTAGGGGCCAACTTATGACGTCCAAATAATGATCCGCCCAAATAAGCAAAAGAATCTGTTGCCCATATGCTGAAAACAATCGCAACTGCAAGCAGCATTCCATCGTTCATTTCACGAATCAACATGAGGCTTGATAAGGGAATTCCCAGATAGAGTGCACCAAAAAAGCTGACGGCAGCATCCTTAGCTTTCGACTGCGGGGTCAAGGCTATCCAAACCATATAGACTGCCAGGGCAAAGATGGTCACATAGAAAAGGGCTACGGTAACCCCCAGACCCCCTGCGCCCAATACAGGATCAAAGTCAGAACTTAAGGTGCTTGCTACAGATAGTGCCATAGGCATAGAGGCTGCAAATATCATTCCAATATAGAGGGGAACCTTAGGCATTTGAGGACTAACAATACGGTAGAACTCACTGGTCCCAAAAACTGCGAAAACAATAAGAAGAATAGGCAAAAGCATGAAAGTATTGCCTGCAATAATACAAGCAAGAACAATGACTACAAAGATTGCCCCTGTGATAATGCGCTGAATTAATGAAGCCTTTTTAATCCCAGCCGGTTGCCCTTTAGCTGATGCTGCAGCTTCTTTTAAATTTCTCACCCTTACAGCCCTCCGTAGCGCCGGTTGCGTCCTTGAAAGCTAAGCAGAGCATCAAGCAGAGCATCACGCTTAAAGTCTGGCCATAAGATTTCAGTGAAATAAAGTTCCGTGTAGGCTGTTTCATACAGTAAAAAATTCGATAGCCTAGTCTCACCGCTTGTGCGAATCATAAAATCAGGGTCAGGAATACCTGCTGTTGAAAGCTTTGTCGATATGAGCTCTGTGTTAATGTCGTCAGAACAAAGTACACCCGCGCTGACTTCATCAGAAATTGTACGCAGAGCAGTCACCACGTCTTGGCGTGCACCATAATTCAGCGCAACAACAAGCGTTAAGCCTGTGTTGTTGGCAGTTGACTGAACACACTCCTCAAAAGCCGCTTTAGTCACCTCTGGCAAATCGGCTATATTGCCAATTAACTTCACGCGAACATTTTGCTTATTTAGGTTAATGACTTCGCGAGATAAAACTTCGACAAACAACTTCATGATGCCCGTGACTTCGTCTTCTGGACGAGTCCAATTCTCGCTAGAAAAAGAATAAATCGTTAGGTAGGGAATCTTTAACTCAACGCATGACGCAATCATCTCACGCACACTGACAACACCTGCCTTATGTCCAAAAATACGAGGTTTTCCCTGTTTTTTTGCCCAGCGTCCATTGCCATCCATAATGATAGCAATATGTCTGGGTAGGGCACCTTCGTCAAGCGCACTAAGGGCGCTACGGGCGTGCTCACTATCAAACCAATCCAATTGTCTTGTGCTGGGATCCATCTAAAATTAGGGTGTCCTGGACTATATCTCCATAATATCTTTTTCTTTTGCAGTAAGTGCTTCGTCGATCTTTTTCACAGCTGCATCAGTAATTTTCTGCACTTCATCTTGCGCGGTAAAGGCTTCATCTTCGCCTATTTCTTTATCACTTTTTAGACGGTCAATTTTCTGATTAGCATCGCGACGAATATTGCGCAGAGCGATTTTTGCCTCTTCCGCATACCCCTTGCATACCTTGAAAAGCTCTTTACGACGCTCTTCAGTAAGCGGCGGAAAGGGAATACGAATCAAAATACCATCATTGTTAGGAGAAAGTCCCAGATCAGAGGAAAGAATAGCCTTTTCAATGGCACCCAATGTTGACTTATCCCAGGGCTCAATAACAAGGGTCTGTGCATCAGGGGTCTTCACATTTGCCAACTGGTTTAGGGGCATTTCTGACCCGTAAGCATCTACGACAAGCTTGTCAAAGATGGCTCCCGAGGCACGTCCTGTGCGCACACCTGCAAATTCTGACTGCAAGGCCGCCTGCGTCTTTTCCATATGGTCTTTTGTGTGATTAAGAATGTCTGCTATCATGCCTATCCCCTTCTAAGATTATACTTATTTTCACGCATTACCTGCCGCGCACTAACGTGCCGACATCATCACCTTCAAGTGCCTTAGCGATATTACCCTTTGTTTCCATATTAAAGACAAGTATAGGCAAGTCATTATCCATACAAAGAGAGATTGCAGTAGAGTCCATAACCTGCAAGCCTTTATTAAGCACATCAATATAGCTAAGTTCGTCATATTTTGTAGCATCTTCATACTTCAAGGGATCTTTGTCGAAAATACCATCTACGCGAGTGGCCTTCATCACGCAGTCAGCCTCGATTTCGAGCGCGCGCAAAGCAGCAGTTGTGTCAGTAGTGAAATAAGGATTTCCTGTTCCTGCAGCAAAGATAACCACACGACCTTTTTCGAGGTGACGTTGAGCACGTCCACGTATATAGGGCTCTGCAACTTCTTGAATGTTAATCGCGCTCATCACGCGGGCATCAATTCCTGCGCGCATTAAGCCATCGTGCAAAGCAACTGCATTCATGACTGTGGCAAGCATCCCCATGTAGTCTGCAGGTGCTCTGTCCATGCCATTAGCACTAGCAGCAAGCCCGCGAAAGATATTGCCCCCACCAACGACAATCGCTAGCTCATACTTGCCAACAATGTTGCGCAATTGTTCTGCAAGAGATGCAATAACTGCTGGATCGATTCCGTAGCCTCTATCGCCCATCAGGGCCTCGCCAGAAACTTTCAAAAGAACACGCTTTACGTCAAGTATTCGTCCCACAAAATCCTCCTATTAGTCGCTATTGAGTATAGCAGAGAATAGTAGGTTACTTTTTGCCTGGTGCTTTACTTGATACAAGCTTTGCCCGTACGACATAATGAGTCTTTCCTCTTGCATCATTGCAGGTTACCAAAGTAAGAGTTTGTGTTTTTGAACGGTCGGGAGCCAACTTCTTTTGTGCAGTTTTGAAGCACTGTGCAACACGGTATTTTTTGGTAACTTTCGGAGTATAGACAAATATGTACTGGTATTCATTTTTATATTTCTTATAGCGATATGAAGCCAGTGAGCCAAACATTGTACGGTCTTTCATGTGATGCCCATACACAATAGAATCCGAATTGCTAAAGTCAGACTTTGCTGCTGAATCCAAAAATATTGCTCCGGATTTGCTGGGCTTCCTCACGGCATTTCGGCTCAAGTAGTAGCTGTTATCTTTTGCCTTTACTACTGCATAGTCTACCGGGGTATTAGGAATAGATATCCAGGCAATAATATCTTTATTCTTTTGTTTAAGTGCAGGGAAATTAATCTTTCGCTTCTGGGCATTCGCAATTGATGTTTTAGTTTGTTTTCCTGAAGTGGGCATCTGATTAGGAGCCGCTTTACCAAAAAGTCTTTGTGCGTAGCTTTGCGCTTTGCTTTTTGCATCAATATCCTCCCAGACGTAACCCTCATCTATCTCTATGGGTGAGTTTGCAATCTGAGTCAATTCATCATTTACAGCATTTTCCTCAATACTGTTATAGAAATAGGCTCCTAGCTGCACACCGGCGAAGGTCATGACGCCTAAGGCGATGATGATCGCCACAATTCTCACTACCTTAGTCATCATACTCACCCTCTCTATACGCAACCGAGGAGCCTATAACTAACGCTACACGCTTCGGACAAAACGCTCTGTCATCTAACTATTTACAAGTCGCTTACGTTGCTACTTGTCCTGCTGATCTTTCTTGGACTTATCTTTATCTTGCTTTTCTTCCTTTGCCTTCTTCATCGTTGCTATCGCGACTGCTCCTGCTGCTAGTGCTAGCAGCGCCCAGAAACCTATGCAGGCCATATCACCTGTAGCTGGCAAGTTGCGTGCAGGCTGTGGCGCTGGCTTAGGCGCAGGCTTTGCCTTTGGTACAACAACCTTCTTAGGTGCTGGTTTAGGCACAACAGGTTTAGGTGCTGGTGGCGCAGGCTTGGGTGGGTTTGGTGGCTTGGGTGGATCTGGGGGTTTAGGAGGATCTGGATCCCGTTGCTCTTTCTTCACAAAGGAGTTGGTTACCCAAAGGTTGTTACTTGGGCCAATGTCGTTAATCGCAATAGTTCCATCAGAAGGATCAGCATTACTGATATAGCTCACGCTGTAATTTCCGATACTTGTATCAACCTTTTCTATTACCTTGAATGCGCCATAAGGCAAGTTTGTGATACTCACGGTCGTACCAGATCCATCTGCAATATCAAAACTTGTAAGGATATCACTGGCCGTCATAGTCTCACTTAGACTGAGTTGCTCACTCAATACTTCAAGCGCATGGTTTACGTCAATCGGATTTCCTGTCATATCAACAAGCACACCGCTTTGATACTCGCCAAAGTAGATATACTCAGGACCCATAAGGTTAAAGGCACCAGGAACCAAGGCAACTGTGTTTCCACTTGATGCATTGATGACGTGAGTCTCAAACCCTGTGGACTCTCCTACGCCCCAAGATGCATACTCGCCAGCAAGACCCTTCATAACGAACATGGTTCCTTCTCCTAGGAATTCCATGCTGCCATCATAGAAGTTCACAATGGTTGCTGTGATAGTGGTGTCGTTTGACAGATTACTCATGCCGTCAGAATATTCCACAATGTATTCGAAGGGAGCCTCGAAAGGTACCTGTTCGAACACTTCATAGTCTCCTGCAATCATACTTTGAAGCTCTGCTGGCTTACTTTCACTCACAACCACCTGAATAGTCCATGCGGGATCGTAGTTCAATACACTTACTAAGGTATACGTAGGCTGGGCATAAACACTTCCGCTGCTTACAGGGGTTTGACTATCCCATCCTAGCTCGTACACATCACCGCTATAAGGATCATATTCACCAACGAAAGAGTAAGTGCTTCTTGTTTCTTCGTTGCTCACGGTGTCAGCACCTGGCTTGAACACCAGCATTCTGCCCGTAGCTTGATTAACGATTTCTGCAGTAAAGGTAGTTTCTGCATCTGCAGCAAAGTCTGCAAAATCACCATCAAGCTTCTTGCGAACAATCGTTGTTCCTGGGTCTTTCTTCAGGTACCTGTTTTGAAGCGTGATATAGGTAGCTGCATCATGTTCAAGCTCGAAAGCTCTGCTTGTTGCACCATCCCCGCTTATGTCTACCTCACCTTCGAAGAACTGTACGCTGTAGACATCAGTAGTGCTCGCTTCCTGAACTGCATATACGTTACCCGCTTTTGCAGGAAGACCCTTTGCTATCGCAGAGTTATTAGCACTAAGGCTAATCTCTGTGGTGGCTTCTCCTTCATAACCCTGCAAGGTGATTACTGCCTCACCATTGTTCTTGTCCTGGTAACCCACATACTGGTGGATGCCTGATACAAGGTCAGGGCTAAAAAGAAGAATGTTGCCTGTGTTTGCATTAATTATGTGAACCTTAAAGACGGTAGTGCCATCTACACCCCAGTCAGAAGGATACCCGATAACATCCTTACTTAACTGCACGTCTCCAGGACCTGCAAAGGTGTTAATAATAAAGGCAAACTTTACTCCTGTTCCGTCAAGGGCCACTGCTTCTGCTACAAGTTCTTCAAGGAAGCCATATCTATATTGGGCACTATACAGACCAATCTCATCGTTTTCTTCTTCCGCTACCTTGTAGATACCTTGTGGCATATTTTCGATAGTTAACCCAAAAAGGTCACTAATCATCACATCGTACACAAGTTCATCTTGAGTAAACTCTCGGTCGGTCCCTAGCCATTCAGGCAACCCTTTCAGTGCCTCAGACACATTGATAGGCTTTCCTCTTGAATCTACAAGCTGTCCACTATACGGACCATCCTTGGCAAGTTCACCAAAATAAAGGTATCTGCTACCGCTGACAGGACTAAAGTCCTCTGGCACACTAAGAAAAGCAAGGCTATTGCCACTTTCAGCATTTATTACCTCTGCCGTAAAGGTAGTTGTATTACTTACGCCCCAAGAGTCAGTGTCGCCTGCAAGAGACTTATCTATCCGAAGTACCTCTTCACCCAAGAATTGCATAGTGCTGTCATACGTATTGGTCAGCGCAAGGATTAAAGAATTCTCTGTTCCTAGCCACGCTGCACTAGTAAGGGCACTCGAGATGTATTTCGCTGCATCAGTATCGATTGATCCATCTTCACGAGCAGGCCCTTCTGAAAGAAGGTAATCCATGGGCACAAATCTGCAGATTTGTGCTGCCGTATCAGCTGTGAAGTTGATGTAAGGGGTAAGGTCTGCCCCAGTCCACGTTACTGTAGTTCCGTTAGGTCCACCTACATCCCGGAATGTATAGTCCTCTAATGAACCCATGGCAACAAATTCCCAAGAAGGTTCATTATCATCATGCCAAACGGCTGTCTTCTCATGCTCATCTTCGTCGGTTCCTTCATCGGGGGCGCGGTCTGTCCGAAGTTCATAGAATACATCGTTTTCAGCATCATATACGCCCATGAAGTGCCAGTGTGTTCCTGGTTTTCCGTCAATAAAGAAAGGATGGGTAACATGTCCACCCTCAACGAAGTGGAACATAAGCTGCCAGCCAGCCTTAATACCAGCCTCGTCATCGTCCCTGATGACTGTTGCAGATGCGCTGAAAGTAGTTTCTCTGCTTACATCAAAGTCCTCATAGTCGCCAGCTAGCTGCTTTGTTACTACAATACGGCCAAACTGCCTACTAAGATAAGCATTACCGATACGAACAGAGTGCTCATTTTCTTCACGTGCAACCATTGCGCGAATTGGAGTGCCATCATCAATGTAGTCGACCCCATTCACTAGTAAGCGTGCACTGTAATTTTCATACGGGGCAATCTCTTCAATGTAGAAGGCTTCGTGATCGTGATGGAATAGGTCCAAAATAACAGTGAAGCGTCCTGGGTAAATATAAGCATGGTCAAGAACATCACTAAGCTTATATTCTCCTAGCAAGCTTTCATCAACGGTCCAATTGCCCTCTTTGTCACTAATGCCTACATAACGATAGTACGGATGACCTGGATCATTAGGGTTTTCTTGCTGAACAAGAAGAAGGTAATTTTCCTCCGATTCGTCCCAGATTCTAATCTCAAAGGCTGTCTCTGAATCAATGCCCCAATGGTGCGCAGGACCAATCAAGACCTTCTCTATAACTAGGTTTGCTTCACCATCAAAGTAAGTATTAGTGACATTCGCCTGCAAGATACCCTCTGCTGGAACTACCCCAAGAGGAGCCTCGACATATCCACCGTAATTTTGAGCATACAGGGTACTGGTTTCCCAGATTGAGCTATCCCCGTCCAAGAATCCATAATCTAAGCCTGGTTCACCATCTGGTCCAATCTCGACAACGCGATATCTGCCTGGCCACAGATTAGATACTGTCTGAGAACCGAGGTTTTCAGCAACGTTCACATCAAGGGCAGTAAGAACCGTCTCACCATTAAGAAGAACTTCATCTCGCCATACAGGGTCGCTCCAGAACCAAAGATCGGGACTATCTGGCCCAATCCAATCTTCATGAGTTCCTCCGCCTAACCAGTCTTCGCTGGTTCCCGTGACAGAATCGAATTCTCCTACGCCATCAAGAAAGTCATTGTAGCGCTGCATATACTTCTCGAGGCTTGGAGTTGTGTCCAGACCTGCGTTTCCAGCACAGTAAAGAGTGCCCTCAGTATAGCCATAAGGAATACTTACATCGTCCCTGTTTGGATCTTCAATCCTTGGTCTAAAGAGGAGATAATTACCAAATCCTGCCTCAACAGAGCCATTCCATCCATCTTCATCCCATATTCTTACAGAAAATGGTGTGTTAAAGCCGACGCCCCAGTTAGGGAAACTGCCTGCCAATGTCTTGATAATCTGCAAGTCTCCAAAGGCTGCAGACTTGAATTGGTTACTTACGGTCAGTGTTGTATCAAGGGCAGCTTCATCCTCAATTCCAACAGTGAAGCTACTACCCGTACTCTCTGTGCTTCCATCAAAGAAGTAAAGAACATCAATGTCAGGTCTTCTTGCGCTTTCTGCCCATGGATCGTATTCTTCAGCAGTATAATTTAGGGCATGCCCCTCATCATCAACCGCGCGAATATTTTGCAAAAGAGCAGGCTTGTTAACGCTGAACTCGACATAGGTACCCTCAGCAGAAGTGCCTTCATACCGGTAAACGAAATTATCTGCAGTCTCCTCAACAAACACAAAACTAGCATAGCGAGGAGTACCCCCATCAACCTTAAATCTAACTTTGTGAACAGTATTATCGTCCTGTCCCCAACGGGCATGAAATCCTAGGTCATCAACCCAGCCGTACTCTTCTCCACCATAGTTTTTCTGAACTTCTATATCAAAGAGTGTTGTGTTTGGATTAAGCAGTAGATTAATGCGTCCCAACTTACCTATATCAGATATCAGTACGTCATCAAGCCAGTTATACGTTAACTCACCATCATCTTGAACCTGAATGTAATTAAGATCGATATAGGTTCTATACTGGGCTACAGTCGAGTTACCGCCACCACTGATGCCTGTATCGTACTGAACAAAAGTGCCTGGACCCATTAAGTCCATAATGGTAATGACATAAGTTCCATTGTAGCCGTAGTACAGGTGCCAGGGCAATCTGGCAAGAATAGGGCTTGTTGTTCCTGCACTTGCCTTTCTTACGACACATGCCTGACCGATACTTGCCTGAGCATAGTTGGGATAATTCCAGCTAGCAGCAGGGTTCAGGGTAATGCCGTCCTCAAGGAAAGCTGGTTGCCCGCGGCCCGCCGCAGCAGCATTAGAGGGAAAGGATAGGAAAAAGTCAAAACCTTCATCAGTATCAAGTATGCTGCCTGAGTTAAGTCCAAATTGTCCGCTATTGGTACTAAAGGATAGCGATACATTCAGTTCGTCATATTGGTGTTGAACTACTTGCCAATATTTTGAATTGTTAGGATTAGGCTTAAAGCGCGCCTGTGCTCGTCCCGTCGAGTACCAAAAGTCAGTTTGAGGAACGTTCGGCTTAGAAATATCAAGATCAAGAATATAGCTAATAGTTAGAGGCTCTGCTCCTGTAACCAAAGTAGGGTCAGTCACTTCCCAAACTAAGGTAGTGCCATCCATCCTCCAAGAATAACCGCTTCCACTAACAGGATTTTCTGCAAGGACAAAGGCTCCCAGATTATCCCTAACTTCCACATAAACAGGGTTCCCCTCATCATCAAGAGGAGCAAGCGGATTGGTGGGGTCACCCGACTGATTAATGAAGTCTGCCCCGTGGATACTTAGCGTGACCCTAATTTGCCCGTTGTAACGATTAACCACAGGATGTGAAGTACCCTCTACTGAAGAGGTGGACTCTACAGAGGTAGATTCCACAGAAGAAGTAGTCTCTGCAGAAGTAAAGTGGCACTGACTGCAATTGTCAGTTTTTCCTAGGGGGTGCGCTGGGTGGCATACTCTACATGCACCCTGGATGCCTCCTGCCTGATACTCCAAGTGCTCGACAGCCTTTCCGACAAAAACCTCACCCGCCAAGGGAAAGTCACGGCTAGGCTGCTGAAGAGTGCCTGCTTTAAATTCGAATCCGTCTGGGTCAGCTTCGATAACATATTCTGCAAGCTCTACCATCGGGGGGCTGCCCGGAGATAGTGGATCGGCAACTGCAGAGTCCTCGAAGGCCAATTCCATGGTGATAATGGCAAGGATTCCTACTACAAGTATCGAAAAAACCAGAATAAATTTGCTCGTCGCGTGGCGTGTCATGGCGATCACCCTCTTCCTGAGATATGAATAGAGTATCATCATTACGCCATGTTGTCTACATATTTGCAACATATTATGTTAAAGACTTCTGCAATTCTTCGCAATAATAACTACATGAATACAGAGTGTCATCCAGTTCTTATCTTGTTACATTTCCTCAAGTTCACTGGCGCGCTTGGTAAGTACCCTCTTCAGCAACAATGTCAGTCCAATGGCTATTATCATCATTGCTGCAGAAATTAAGTAAGTGATAGAAAAATCATTATGCACGGCATAAAGCCTATCAGCAATCAATGGTGCCAAAAGACCTGCAACACCGCAGGACAAATACACAATGCCGTAATTAAGTCCGTAGTTCTTAAGGCCGAACTGATCGCTGGTAAGTGCTGAAAACATAGTCAGAAATATTCCCAAACAAAGTCCAACTAAAGCAAAGCCGACTATCAATAAAAATACTGTGTTATAGAATGAGAAAAGTGTCATATTTACCATCTGTAAAATAATGGCAATAAGCAAGGTGTTGATGCGCCCAATTCTATCCGAGAGACTTCCTCCAACAATTCTTGCCACCGTGTTAATAACTGCTACAAAGCTGATAAGAAAAACAGCAATACCAATGCCTGCGATAGTGACATGCTCTGCTCCAATAAGCTGCAGGTTAATGATATTAGAGATATTGCCCACCATCATAAGCCCGACAGAGGCAGTAAGCGCGAAGGTAGCGAACATTAAATAGAAAACAGGTGTCTTAAGCATGTGCCTATAATCAAGATCGGGAGAATCTTGAGTAATAACAGCACGGGACAGATTCTTTGGCTTTGCAGGAACGTAATCCTCTGGAGGGTTTTTAATAAATTGAGCTATAAGAAAACTAACGAAAGCACCCCCAGCACCTAAATAAAGAAAGGTATTTTCAATAGTAGTACCACGAAGCAATCCTTCAGTAATAGGTGCATACATAACAGAAGCAAGCGCAAAGCCACCCAAGACCAGCCCACCAATAAGCCCCTTTTTACTGGGGTGAAACCACTTCATCGCAGCTGGGAGCGCACTTCCATAGGAAAATCCAATGCCAAGGCCGCTTAGAGCTCCAAAACTCAAAGCAACACCCAAGGGGTTGTCCCCAACAAGGCCTGAGAGTATCAGGCCTAACCCAGTCATCAGCCCCCCTACTGCGGCAATCCAGCGAGGCCCAAAATGGTCTTGTAATCTGCCACCAATAAGTGCTCCAACTGCAAAAAATACCAAGATAAGGGTAAAGGGAAGACCTGCTTCAGTGGGACTCCAGCCCCACTGAGTAAGTAACTCTACACGAACTAGACTCCAAGTGTACAAGACCTGTATTGACAGATTGAGCAGCACACATGCCAAAAGCACCACAAGGGCATTCTTACTTGTAGGTATGATGGTGTTTTTAGTACGCATGCGTGTTAGCTGAACGTAACATGGAGCATTGCATACAAATCTTGAGCGACTTGCTCTGTTATCCCTGGTGCTGTCTCCAACTCTTCTCTACTTGCTTCTTTGATCTTTTTGAAACTTCCAAAGTGCCTGATAAGGGCTTTCCGGCGTTTTGGACCAATACCTGGAACTTCGTCTAAAATACTTGCAGTCATAGCCTTGTCCCGTAGTTTGCGGTGATAGTCCAAGGCAAAACGGTGGGCCTCGTCACGTATGCGCTTCACAAGGTAGAGCGAGGGAGATCCATCCCTTAGTACTATAGGATCTTCTGACCAGGTTGTCCAAAGTTCTTCTTCTCGCTTTGCGAGTCCTGCTAAGGCAACATCCTCTACACCTAACTCATCCAGGACAGCTGCCACGGCATTAAGCTGAGGTTTTCCTCCATCAATCAAGAGTAAATCAGGAATCCGTCCAAAACGCTCATCCTTTCGGCGCTCAGGACTGAAGCGCCTGGAAAGAACCTCCCCCATCATGGCAACATCATTCGCTTGATCAAAGTCCCCTTTAATCTTGAACCTTCTGTAGGCAGCCTTGTCAATTTTTCCATTAGTAAATACCACCATAGAGCCCACTGAGTGTGCGCCCTGCAGTGTAGAAATATCAAAGCTTTCTATGCGCAAAGGAGGACTCTCTAATGATAACGCCGATTCCAACTGCAATAGTGCAGAGTTTAGTCTTTCTGTGTCATAGTGCGTTCGCACTTTAAAGCGCAGTAAAGCATGCTTTGCATTACGCTGCGCCAGAACAAGCAGTTTTTTCTTTGTCCCCCGCTCAGGCCTCATAAGGCGCACCTTGCCTGCATGCGGATTATCGCTTGCTTCACGGCGACGTTGGGACAAAAAAGTCTCCAAGGCCTTCTTATCTCGCAAATCAATTTCGCAAATAACCTCTGCGGGGATTTGGCCAGCGTCACTATAGTAGCGACCAATAAAACTTGATGCTAAGTTTTCAAAATTTACATCAAAACCTTTATCCAAAATGAAATCATTGCCGTAAAGAACTTTTCCTTCTCGCACGATAAGAACATAGGCTGCCGCAATGGTTTCTTCTCGTGCAAAACCAAGGACGTCATAAGATGCATTGCTGTCAGAAACAACCGCCTGTCGCTTCTTAATACTTTGCAGACCTTCTAAGCGATTACGCATACGGGCTGCAAGCTCATAATTAAGATCAGTAGCTGCTGATTCCATCTGTTGCTGCAGGTCACGCTCTAGCGCAAGGCTATCCCCTTCAAGTAGTGAAATTGCTCCCTTGACGTGCAAGGCATAGTCTTCTGGACTAATACTAAGACTGCACACCCCTGGACCATAACCCAATTGTGAGTCAAAACAAGGACGTGGCACAGGTTTAGTGAAGTCACTTCTCTGTACTTGCCTATATTCGGGACAGGTGCTGCGACATAACGGAATAACTCTGCGCAAAGTGTCAACGGTCTCGCGTGCGCCACGTGCATCAGTGTAAGGTCCGAAATAGCGTGTCCCTGTACGCTTCTTTTCACGAGTGTACTTGATGGAAGGATATTTATCCCCCATAGTTAGCGCGATATAGGGATAGCTTTTATTGTCACGAAAAGCAACATTGTAGGGCGGAGACAGCTGCTTGATAAGGGTGATTTCCATCATCAACGCCTCTACTTCTGAGCTTGTTACTACATAGTCAAAACTGACAACCTCTGTCATCATGCGATCAATCCATTCGCGACCGTCATGGCCCGTCACATACTGACGCATACGCTTGCGCAATTCTTTTGACTTGCCCACATAAAGTACATGATCGTTTGCGCCCTTCCACAAGTAAACTCCAGGCGTCACAGGAACATGCTTTAGCTGCTCATTAATCTGAGGATTTAGTTTAGGAGTATCCACTCGCTAACTCTTCCACTCTACTTTGAATGTCAACGGGACTATAACCTACGGTACTGATAGCAGCGCAAGCTTTATTCACAACCTCTTGCGGTGGAAGCCCTCGCGTATTGATGCGAAGGATCTTGTAGCCGCAATTTTCCTCCAGCCAATCGATAAGCACCTCAAATGCGGATTGCTGCTGGGCTATCTTATTAACGCTGTAACCACGGCTTTCGTCCATGCGCTTATGGATCTCCCTTGGACTTCCCTCAAGAAAAAGGAGTTCACCTGATGCTAGTGGCGTCGAGTCCTTCATGCGCAATGCTTCAAGCATCTGCTTAGCGCGCTGTCCCCATTCTTGCGGCGGATAAAAAACAAACGTATCCAGAGGACTACGGTCAATTATCTGCAGGCTTGAAGAGTCATTTAGTATCAGCCTATTCTTGTCTGCCAATTGACCAAAAATCCACTCTTGAATCTCTTCAGCGCTGCAGCGCGACATTGACCCCATGGCATGGGTAACCTCTGCCGCCATTTCTTCAGGCCATTCTTCGTAGGTGCTTGAAAAGGGTAAACGCACGCGAAGCTGTTCCCTCAAAGTCGACTTACCCGCACCGACTACCCCTACTATGTAGTAGCGCTTAATCATGAACTTTATTCAGCATACCTTTAAGATATTTGCCCGTATAAGACCCTTTTACTTTTGCTACCTCTTCAGGAGTCCCGCTGGCAACTACCGTACCACCGCCTTCTCCCCCTTCAGGGCCTAAATCAATGATGTGATCAGCACTCTTAATGACATCAAGATTATGCTCTACAATCAGCACTGTATTGCCACTATCTACAAGGCGCTCTAACACCAAGAGAAGCTGACGCACATCATCGAAGTGCAGGCCTGTTGTGGGTTCGTCCAGTATATAGAAGGTTCTACCTGTACTACGGCGCTGCAATTCGCTTGCCAGCTTGACACGCTGGGCCTCTCCTCCACTGAGGGTAGTCGCTGCCTGCCCTAAGCGTATATAGCCTAATCCCACATCAAATAAAGTCTGCAATTTACGCCTTACCGGCGGAATATTTTCAAAGAAGCTTAGCGCCTCTTCAACGCTCATCTCTAGAATGTCGCTAACATTTTTACCGCGATACGTTACCTGCAGAGTTTCGCGGTTATAGCGCTTACCCCCACACACTTCGCAGGGAACATAAATGTCTGGCAAAAAGTGCATTTCAATCTTGATCTGTCCGTCACCCTTACAGGCCTCACATCTACCGCCTGCAACGTTGAAGCTAAAGCGTCCAGGGGCATAACCACGTGCCTTTGCTTCTGGGGTAGATGACAAAAGGCCACGAACATCATCCCATACCCCCGTATAGGTGGCAGGATTAGACCGGGGAGTACGCCCAATAGGACTTTGGTCAATGTCGATAACTTTATCCAAGGCACCAAGGCCGCTAATCTCTTTAAAGGCGCCTACACGACGACGTGCACGCTGCAGTCTATTGGCAAGCAAGGGCGCAAGCGTGTCAGTGATAAGCGAGGACTTGCCACTACCCGATACTCCCGTCACAACAGTTAACCCCCCAATTGGAATAGTAATGTCGACATTTTGCAAATTGTTTTCACTGGCGCCTTGCAGCTTGATCTCTCCGCGCCCTGGGACTCTGCGCTTTGCAGGCACGGGAATTTCACGACGTCCACTTAGATAGTCAGCTGTAAGTGATTTTCTGCTACGTGCCACCTGCTTCGGTGTCCCCTTAGCGACAATGTCTCCACCATGCTCTCCGGCTCCAGGACCCATATCTAACACGAAGTCTGCCGCACGAATGGTGTCTTCGTCATGCTCTACCACTATGACGGTGTTACCTAGGTCACGCAGCCTCTCAAGAGTTGCTATAAGACGTGCGTTATCCCGTTGGTGCAGTCCGATGCTGGGCTCGTCCAAAATATAGAGCACCCCCATAAGTCCCGCACCTATTTGCGTCGCAAGACGAATACGCTGGGCTTCTCCCCCACTAAGAGTCGCCGTGCCTCGCTCCAGTGTCAGATAGTCTAATCCCACATCAACAAGAAAATTGAGACGCTCAACAATTTCTTTGTTAACACGAGCAGCAATAGCAAGATCACGCTCGCTCAGCTTAAGATTTTCAAAGAAGGCCAATGAATCCTTTGCTGCCATCGATGTTACCTGGAAGATGTTCTTATCTCCTACGGTCACTGCGAGCATTTCTGGTTTAAGCCGTGCGCCCTCACAGGTCTTACAGGGAATAACTGCCATGTAGCGTTCCATTTTTGTACGCACAATATCCGATTCAGATTCTGCGTGCTTGCGCATAACCTCTGCTATGGCACCCTCCCATTTACTAAACCAATGGGTTTGGCGACCACTACGCGTTACATAGTTCACTTGGATGCGCTCATCCCCAAGTCCCGCAAGTAGCTTTTCACGCGCAGATTCCGGTAAGTCACGCCATGGCGTATCAGCATCTACCTCTAAGTGGTCGGCAATAGCAGCAAAGAGCTGAGGGTAGTAGTTTCCGCCCGTACCAAAGGGGGCAAGCGCACCTGCAGCTATGGAGAGCTCATCATCGGGAATAATAAGTGACGGATCAACCTCTAGCCTTGAACCAAGACCACTACAGTCTGGGCAAGCACCATAAGGGGCATTAAAACTAAAGTCACGAGGGGCAAGTTCACCAATCGATATTCCGTGCTCTGGGCAAGCAAGTGCCTGACTAAAGGTTTGCTCAAGCTTAGACGAATCATTCGCCAAATCCTTATCGTTACTTGTTGTCGCATCACGCAAGATAGTCACAACGCCTTGCGCAATACGTAGAGCCACTTCAACACTGTCAGTCAGGCGTGACCGGGAACTTTCCCGAAGCACGATACGGTCAATAACAACATCAATATCATGTTTGAATTTTTTATCCAACTCAATCTTTTCATCAAGAGAGCGCACCTCCCCATCTACACGCACACGAGAAAACCCCTCTGCGCGCAACTCTTCAAAGAGTTTTGTGTATTCGCCCTTGCGCCCACGCACAACAGGTGCCAGCACCTGCAGGCGCTCACCTTCAGGCAGCTGCATGATAACGTCGACTATTTGATCTGGGGTCTGACGGCTAATTTCTATTCCACACTCAGGACAGTGAGGAATGCCCACGCGCGCAAAAAGCAGGCGTAGATAGTCGTAAATTTCCGTTACTGTTCCTACGGTAGAACGGGGATTCTTGCTTGTTGTTTTCTGATCAATGGAGACTGCAGGTGACAGGCCTTCAATATGGTCAATGTCTGGCTTGCTCATTTGACCTAAGAACTGACGTGCATACGCAGAGAGCGATTCTACATAACGTCGTTGACCTTCAGCATAAATAGTATCAAAGGCAAGTGAAGATTTCCCACTGCCTGAAAGTCCCGTAATTACTACTAGTTTGTCACGAGGAATTTCGACATCAATATTTTTAAGATTGTGCTCTCTCGCACCTTTAATGGTAATTTTTTCTAAAGCCAAAGCTCAGGTCTCCTTGCAGAAGTGTTGGGGGCAGTGCGATTGCACAAACATCAGTTATGCGAAAATACTCAATCTACTATTATAGCAAGTAGATTATAAACAACTGTTCGCCCAATTGCAAACAGGGGCGAAGCGTGCAGTTATCAGGCAAAGCCAAACAAACGTGCAGAATGTATCAAACTGATACATTCTGCACGTTAACAAAGATCATATACAGGTTATTCCAAGGAATTCTTCGTACAGTTAGTACTTACTCTGTCACCAGTGCATACGCTGAAACTTTGCGGATACGCCAGGTAATAAGCAGGCTGATTAGGTAGGACAGTACAATCATACCCAAAGCTGTAAAGGCAACTAGTGCAGGATTTATCAGCATCTCCGATCTCATAAGACCTGTGGCTGCCCCTCCCGCTGCCATAAGCGTATTAAAGTTCAGCGCCGCTAAAACAGATCCAGCTGCAGTTCCCAGAATAATAGGAAGTGTAAACCCAATAGACATCTGATTCATAAGACTCATTGTCGTGTACCCAATCGCTTTTTGGATACCTAACTCACGTCTTTGACGAATAACCGTAGAACCCAGCACAAAGTACAGCACGAGTACGATGACGAAACCGGCAATGGCAACAATGGCTATTCCCACCATTGAGAAGATAGAAGCAAATCCACTCACCCCTTCTGCAAAAGCCTCATCCATATCACCGACAATAAAAGCTTCGTCGTAATAAACTTCTTCCATCTCTAGAACAAACTCTGCCGCATCTATTCCATCATTTAAGTAAACCATCAACTGAGACTGTGTGAAGTCAGGGCTTATTCTTCGCGCACCGTCTTGAGTAAGGCTCACAGACAGTACTCCTGCCTGCATACCTTGTGACAGGCCAGTAATAAGGAAGGGCTCTTCATCTGAGCCGATTCTTATCTCATCACCTATGCCAAGATCAACCATATTTGAGATTGCTCCAGCGATGGCGACTTCGTTGTCATAGCGAGGAGGAACCCCCTCATAAATGTTATTTGTCACCTTTGTCGAGAAATCAGTCATGGTAATAGCACCTACCGTACCAATGTCCTCAACGTGGACCCACTCAATGTCCATATACTGCGCCATCCACACGTCCTCATGGGCGGCAACTTCAGACATCAGTCGGTCTGTGTCTTCTGCAGGGTCAAAGACAATCAATGCGTTTGACCTCTCGATGCCAGGGACCTGCTCAAAGGCACTTAAATCAACTGCAGAGTTATAGAACAGAATCACTGCAAAAACTGCCGTAAAAGAAGTCGCTGCCAAAATAATCAACAGCATCACACTTTGGCGCATTTTCTGAAGAACTGACTTACTGGATAGCGCCAAGGTCAAAGGAAGACGAGAGCGCTCTAAGGGAACATAGTTCCTCTTAAAGCTGTGAGTTGTAAGTCCTCCGCGTAAAGCCTGCACAGGGCTCACCTTACGAACCTTCCACGCTGTAAGAAAGGTGGCTGCGATTACCACAAAAACTAGCGCAGCCAAAATAACAAGGTTAATGACAGGCTCAAGGTCAGGTCTCCACGACAGTCCACTCTGCTGTGCTAATACGTCACTTAAGGAGGGAAGCATCAGATATGCTGGCAGAATTCCTGCGAGACCGGCAAGCAGCGCTATTAGACCGTACTGAGCAACAAAGGAAAGGGTAATCTGCCTACTTGTATAACCAACAGACTGCAGCGACCCAATCTTTTGCACATCCTCTTCAATGCTGTTAGCGATGCGAAAACGAATAACCAGCAAACAGACAGCCACGATAACAACGGTAAATATTATTACCATGGTAGATGTCATCACGGGCATACCTGTTCTTGCTTCCGTCGAGGCATTGAGGTCTGTAGCACGGATAGTACTCATCAAACCTTCAGGACTGTCAGCTGAAGGGCTGTCCGCCAGCTCCATTAGCTCCGTCACCGCTTTTGCATAGTTTTCAAGTCCATTTGCAAATATAAGAGATGTACGATACTCAGCTAACTCATCTGATAATTCTTGAAAGCCTTGAGCAGGGACAAAGACTGTGTCACCCAGCAACATACGGTCTTGGTAGATATTCTCTGTGAAACCTGCAACAGTAAAAACAAAATCTTCATCGTCTATTGTAAGTGTTAACTCATCCCCCAATTCGTGGCCGCCTACAAGGTCAAAAGTATAGGGTAGATAAATCGCATTATCTGGAACATCAGATAATCTTTCACCGACATACATCCACTGAGAAAGATTACGCACCTCATCTTTGTTTTGGATAGACATCCCATTAGTCAGAGAGTCGTCTCTCCAATCAAATGTTGCGGCCACTTGAAGGCCCTCATTTATCTGAAATTCCGTCACTTCACTATGGTTCTGGAAGTATTGCTCTATATCAGGGTTGAACAAGGCTTCAGGAACAATAAAGTAGACATCAGAGGTGTTTAGCTCTTCAGTAGTTCTTTCAAAGAAACTACCAAATCCTGCCAGGGTAATTATTCCTATATTAAGCATCATTGACGCTATAAGGAACAACATCACTAGGATTGCAGTTTGCCCTTTAGCCTTGCGAACGTTTGCTTTTGCAAGCAGAACAAGCTTTTTCACGACTACCACCCCATCTCTTCTAGGAAGGTGATGAGTTTGTCATGGCGCTCTTTACTGCCACTTACATAGTGCCCTAGGTCACAGGTGCCACGGATAACTCCGTCGCTAATATAGAGAATACGGTTCCCCCGTCTGGCACTCCTCAAATCATGAGTCACCATTATTACGCTCTGTCCGTTTTGATTGGTTTGTGTCAAAATGTCAAGAACTGCCTTACCTGATGCCAAATTCAGGGCACCTGTTGGTTCATCAGCAAAGACAACTTTAGGATGATTGATAAGTGCACGAACAATAGCAGCGCGCTGTGCTTCTCCGCCTGAAAGTTGTGTTGGGAACTTGCGCCATTCTTGCTCGCTTAATCCGACCTGTGTAAGAAGTTTTTTAGCACGGTCAACAATAGCTTTCCTGTCCGCCGACACTAAGTATCCGGCTGCAAGCACATTGTCAATAATGCTCATATTGTCTAAAAGGAACATCTGCTGAAAGACAAACCCGCAGTGCTCGCGACGGAACACAGCAAGCTTATCATTGCTTAACTTAGAGATTTCCTGTCCCAGAAATTGAATAGAGCCAAGGGTTGGCTTATCCATTCCTGATAGTGCATAGAGCAGTGTAGACTTTCCCGCGCCTGAAGGTCCCATAATAACGGTGAAATCACCCTCGTAAATCTCTAGGTCAAGATTTTTGAGTATGTGCTGCTGGGCTCCCCCTGACGAAAAGGATTTGCTTAACTTGCTTGTCTTGATAAGTGTCATGTTTTTCTCTTTCTCTTACTAAGTTTTGGTGGGAGAAATTGCCTATGAACTTATCCTAACAAGCACGGTCCTTAACAGTCTTTACCGATTCCTTAACAGATTCTTAAACCTTAAGTCGCAGCGTCACAACCAAACCGTCATCATTTTCCACAGCAAGCGACCCGCCCATCTCACTTAGGAAATAATGGGCCAAATAAAGTCCTAAGCCAGCCCCATCCTTCCCTTCTGAATTGCTGGCTCGGTAATACTTTTCTCGCAACAGTGGAAGCTCTTCTGAAGAAACACCGGGACCAAAGTCACGTACCGTTAACACAAAGACAGGCCCCTCAAAATCACCCGATACTTCAATGGGTGTATCTGCGTATTTATAGGAATTTCCAACTACATTATCAATGACTTGCTGCAATCTAAGGTTATCTGCCGCAATGACACATTCAGGCAAGATAAACGGACGAATGCGATTCTGATAATCAGATGCTCGAATGTATTCTCCTAAGTCAACGGAGGTAACTTCACCAACGTGCACTTCAAGTTGTTCTAGCTCTTCTAAAGCAGAGGTAAACATATTGGTTATCAGTATGTCTATGGATTCTGCTCTCTCTGCAATGGATTTCATTTCAGATGTCGCTCCATGCTTAACCTGGTGCAATTCAGTAATTGCCTTAATAGAGGCTACAGGTGTCTTTATGTCATGACTCAGTGAAGCTACAAGTTCTTTCTTGCTGATATTTGCAAGACGCTCATTTTCCCGTGCTAATGCAAGCTGTTCTCGCATAAGGTCAAAGCTTTCCGAAAAGGCCCCAAAGCGATTTTCTTTATCCATCTCTAGAGGAATATCCAAATCCCCCTGTGCAACCCTTGTAGCAAAGGATTCCAATTTGTGAAATGGATGAAGGATCGAGCGGTGCAAGTAAAGTGCAAACAGACCTGAGCACACAACAATTAATATAAGCAGGACAGAAAAGAAGATGATGAGCTGTGACCTCATTGCTTCTAATCGCTCAGCAGCCTCATTTGAGACTACAACAGTACCTACTATCTCACTGTCAATTGAAACATCCACAAGAACATCTTGACCTGCCCTATATGCATGAAGAGCCTGCCCACTTTCAACAAAAAAGTAGCTAACACTACTCTCAGGAAGTCGTCCATAAAGAGCATCAGGCCAACTCGCCTCTATAGCTCTAGCGACTCTATTAATCTCTACTCGGTCTAAGTCGTAATCAATGCTGGTAATCTGTACTATAAGAATTCCACTAGCTGCAACGACCACTGCAAGCAGCAGCGAAAACCATTTCATGCCACTCTTCATACTATGCTCTCTGTACGGGCTGCGAAGCCTGCACAAAGGCTTCATCATACACATACCCAACACCCCAGACAGTCTTGATAAGCAAGGGATCATTAGGATCTGCTTCAATCTTTTCTCTTAAGCGACGAACATGCACATTCAAAGTGCCATCACTCACAAAGGTGTCACCCCAGACCTCTTTAAACAGCTCACTTTTCTCGACAATTCGACCTTTGTTGTCGTAGAGATATTTAAGCAGCCTGTATTCCATATTTTTTAACTCAAGAATTGTATCGTCAAGGTAAATTCGCTCTGTTACGGGATCAATGCGCAACCTAGTTTCTTCTTCCTCTTTTTTCGGTCCATAGCGCCTTAGCACCACATTGACCTTTGCCAGAAGCACAGAAAGAGCAAAGGGTTTCTGGATATAATCGTCTCCGCCAATATTTAAGGCAAGAAGCATATCTTCGCTACTGGTGCGCGCACTAATGAAAAGGATAGGAATATCAAGAGTCTCCCTAAGTGTCTTGCAAAGAGCAAAGCCCGAATCTTCCCCTAAGTTAATATCAAGCAAGATTAAACTTACCGTATTTTCTTGCAAAAACGAAAGGGCATCATCTGCGTTAAGAACATAATGAGAGTTTACTCCGAATAAATTGAAGTATTCACAAACGCTGGAAGCAATCTCTGCTTCATCATCGATGATAAGACAATCGAAGTGCATGTTTTGACCATTTTCGCTCAAGTCCTAAATCTCCTATAAAATCATAGAGGTAGCATTGTATAGTGCCCGGTAAGTATTCAAATATCTAGCATAGCAAGAAAGGCTGCAGATAGAAAATATGCTCTCCTCGCATAGGCAAAGACAGGAGTCTTAGATGCGTTATTACAGCAGCAATGGAGATAAGGGAATGACAAGCTTCGGACGCAGTCGCATATTGTCAAAGGCTGACATAAGCATAGAATTTGTAGGGAACCTTGACAAGGCTCAAGCTGCATTGGGTTTTGCTGCAGCTGAGGCAGCCAAACATCCTGTGACACACGAAATAAATGAATGTCTTGTGTGGATGCAGCGCGCACTATTTCAAGCCGGAGTCACTATCATGGATGCTTACGACACAAAGTCACGCGCAGCGTGGTCATGGGAAGCGCAACTTCATGAAGTGGAAAGATTTTGTGAGCTGTTTGCGCCAAAAGAACCTTTGAAAGCCTTTGTACTGCCAGGAGGGTCGGAATTAGCAGCGCGAATTGAGCTCGCACGAGTGGCCATTCGTGAATTAGAGCGCAGCTATTGTCACCTTATAGATACATCTGCAGGTGTTGCATTTGCAGGTATTGAAACGGACGAATTCGCCTCTATGGATGCGCTCCCTTTCTTTAATCGCCTCTCCTCACTTGCTTTCGTATTGGCTAGGCGCAGCAATGAGCTACTGGAAGTCTCTGAGCGAAATCTGTAGCATAGTATAGGAAGAAAATCGTCCATTATCCTAGGAGATTCACAATGCGCAATTCACGAAAATGGCTTGTACTGATTATGTTGGTTACTGCACTATTTGCCCTAGGAGTACCAAGGGCAATCGCTTCAGAGGAAAGCGAGGTCGAGCAGACTCCCTTAACTTCCCCAGAGGAAGTCACTCCTTTTTACTCTCTTAGCTATCAGCTTCTTCATGTGGACGGAGAAGCTCTAGGCATGGAGGACTTCTGGGCAGGGCTGCTTATTGGCAGCCTGCCAGCAGAAACAGCATTGCCAGTCCGCATTGAGATCGGAGTTCCCGAAGGAACATTGGTGGGCTGGTTTGGACAGCTTCCTGATCGTGAAATCTTTGATGGCGCAATACAATTTCCAGAGCCTTACCAGATACGTACCGAAAATGGTATAGATGTTTACTCCGCCGTTATGACAAGCTACCACCATATGCAGCTCGAGTTCAGGTATGAAGGGAACCCTCTAAATGAAAGTGTCGAGGGTGCCATAAGCATGAATCTATCCTATACTCCTATTCAGGCCGTGGAAGAGCTCATGATGACAGCAGCCTTCCCCGCAGGATTTGTGGCAACCGATGATGATTTGACCTTTAGAGGGGCAGGTCCAAATGACGAGCAAACCTACGCACGTACCTTTGAGGATGTCAGTACCAGACAAACAATCACAACCACAATAGATGGCTTCTATGTAGGCGAAGGGGCAGCAGAGCCTGCAGCAAACGCTACAACAATCATTATCATCGTAGCGATTTCGGTAGCATTAGTAGCAGGAATATTCTTTTTCTTTGCACGAGGAAAGAGGTCCTCTGACTAACAGAACAAAATGCTACTGACTACGAGTTTTTAGCGCTCTTTCTATGTCTCGCTGCGCATCCTTTTTTGCTATAGTTGCACGCTTATCATAGTTCTTCTTTCCTCGCGCCAGGCCAATTTCTACCTTGACCTTATTATCGCGCGAAAAATAGATTTTCGTGGGAACGATAGTCTGCCCTTTTTCACTAGTGCGCTCATCCAAGTAGCGTATCTGCTTTTTGTGCAGCAGTAACTTGCGAGGACGGTCAGGGTCTACATTATTATATGAACCCTGAGTATAGGGTTTAATATGTACCCCCAAAAGCCAGGCTTCCCCATCACGAACATGCGCATAACTTTCTTTCAGCGACAGGCCGTAGTCACGAATCGACTTGACCTCTGTACCGGTCAGTGCTATGCCGGCCTCAAAGGTCTCGTCGATAAAGTAATCGTGGTAGGCTTTCTTATTACCTGCAATTCTGCCTGACAAAAGACTTACCTTTGCTTAGCGCTTGCTTCTTCAATAGCAGCGTGCAATTGCGTATCAGTCTCTTCTTCTGCAGCATCTGCAATACTCATTTCTGCTTCGACATCAGGCGCTACACCTTCACCCTCAATCACTCTTCCGTGCGCAGAGAGGTATTGTGCCGTCGTCATAAAGGCTGCGCCATTACGGAAGGGAATCTGTGTCTGTACGCTTCCTTTGCCAAAGGTCTCAACTCCTACGACAGTACCGCGGTCGTGGTCCTGAATAGCTGCTGCAACAATTTCAGAGGCAGAAGCACTGTTGCCATTTACCAACACGACAAGGGGAAGCTGCTGGGATATCTGATCGCCACGCACGCTAAGGACAACAGGTTCAGGTTGACCAGCTTCTTCTATCTGAACAATAGGTCCCGATTCAATAAAAAGCGACGCCACAGAAATCGCTTGATTAAGATCGCCACCAGGATTACTGCGCAGGTCAAGAATTAGCGACTCTGCTCCTTCTTCAATGAGGCCTTCAATGTCTGCATAGAGCTCTTCTGTTGCGCGCAAATTAAAGTCAAACAAGCGTACATAGCCGACGTTATCATCAAAGGTTTTCACCTCAGTAACAGGTGCTTGAATGATGTCCCGCGTGACACTTACGGTAAAAGGGTCACCTAAGTGATGGTCCATGTTTGTAGGCATAGTGTCTTCATCCCAGGGACGAACCATAATTATCTCAACGTCAGTCCCTACTTCACCCCGGACGCGGGAAGAAAGCTCTGAGATTGTCCAATCATTGCGCGTTTCCCCATCAACACCGTAGAAGAAGTCTCCTTCTTGAATACCTGCGTGCTCTGCTGGGGTGTCTTCATAAACTTGCACCACAAAAGTAGTTCCCTCGTCTTCACCCAAAAGAACACCGATACCACCAAAGGCACCTGCCATACTCTCTTCATAACGCTGAAGTTCTTCTTCGGGCAAGAAGCGTGCGTAGTGATCATCATTGCTGCGTAAAAGCCCATTAAGTGCACCTACCGTAGCTGTTGTTTCACTAGGAGGGTCAAGTGCTTCACGCTGCATCAGGTTAAAAAGATCTGAAACTTCACTTGTTAGCTGAGCATTCTGAGCTGTGCGCGCACTATCTACGACAAAAACAATCTGTGAGACAGCGAAGCCACCTACAAATGCTGATAGGGCAAGCACCATAGCCCCCAGGGTAAGGGCAACTATCCTTGTTGTGCGATTCATGTTATTCCTTTCATATGGACGATGCGGGCAAAAGTGCCCGCATCGAATATAGCATTTTATAAGGTTCTAGGTGCTGGAAAACCTGCGGGTTGCGGGTTCTATATTTTTAGATACCTTCTCATCGCAATTATCGCACCTAGCGTACCAATCACAACACCTGAAGCTAACAATATTAGAGCTATTTCTGTCATCAAGGCATTGGTAAAGTTAAAGGTAATAAAAGCAAGAGTTTCTTGCAGTCCAGGGAATACGAACGATTTAATCGCTAGCAAGACCAATATTGCAAGGATTGCTCCCACCAGTGCCTGCAATATTCCCTCTAGAATAAAGGGCGCACGAATAAAGCCATTACTCGCGCCTACAAGGCGCATAATGGAAAGTTCATTTCTTCGCGCATAAATCGCAAGGCGAATAGTGTTGTTGATAAAGATCAAACTAACTACTGCAAGAATTCCCACAAGTGCAATGCCAGCATAGCGCGCTGTCTGAGTTGCACCAAGCAAAGTTTCTACAATTCCTTGACCATAGGCTAGAGCACGCTCTGGGTCACTAGGGGGATCTGCAATCAGAGGGAATTCCTCGCTTCCCCTAATAAGGCTAAGCACTCCATCAATCTCTTGTGTGTCAATGAGCTCTATTTCAAGCGATCGTGGTAACGGATTATCCTGCAATTGCTCAACAATCTGAGGTGATTCCTGCGTCATGTAGGTAAAGCGCTCCAGCGCCTCATCCTTATCAACTAGGTGAACAGTTGCCACATTCTCATGTCCCTCTAAAGCAACCTGCAAGCCCTCGATATCCACGTATTCGGCATCATCATGAATCCAAACTTGGATATTAATACGACTTTCGATGTCCCCCACCATATCATTTACAAGACTATTCATAAGTAGCGCACTACCCATCAATAATAGAGAGAGAAAAATCGTGGCAATACCCCCAAAGGTCATCACCCAATTGCGCTTAAAGCTAATCGCCGCTTCTGATATAAAATAGCCCAAATTAATCGACATTTCCGTACACCCCCCTGTCCTGATCGCGAACAAGTTGGCCCTCATCTAACGCAATCACGCGCTGACGCATATAATTAACCATTTCCTGGTCATGCGTCGCAATGAGCGTCGTAGTACCCGTACGATTAATACGCTCAAGTAGTTTCATAATACCCAGCGAAGTTTGCGGGTCAAGATTACCCGTAGGCTCATCGCAAAGAAGCAATGGTGGACGATTTACAAAAGCGCGCGCTACTGACACACGCTGCTGTTCTCCACCAGAAAGTTCATGAGGATAGTTGTGAATCTTTCCCTCAAGACCAACTAGACGTAAAACCTCTGGTACCTGCGTGTTGATAACATGCTTTGATTTGCCGATTACTTGCAGGGCAAAAGCAACATTCTCAAAAGCAGTCTTATTAGGCAAAAGCTTGAAGTCTTGAAATACACAGCCAATATTTCTGCGCAAGTAAGGAACCTTGGAGTTCTTTAATCTACTCAAGTCATGCCCAGCAACAATAATCTGCCCAGAAGAAGGCTGGACTTCGCGCAGCAACATGCGGATAAAGGTTGATTTACCCGACCCTGAATGTCCTACAATAAAGACAAACTCACCTGCAGCAACTTCCACATTAACATTCTCAAGCGCAGCCTTATTAGCAACGTAGCGCTTTGAAACATTTTTCATTGATATCATGAGCGGACCACGATTCGCACGAGGCGAGAACTGTGGTTCCGGCACAATCTGATCGAGTCTTGACTCTAGGTCGCTCACGCGATCCTCCCTTTTACGGTCACGATTGTCTTGGTCAGTTCAAATTACACATGTAGACACATACACTGCATCAACGCGGATTAGTTTAACAAAGCTAACTGTAGCTAGATAGAGCTGTTACCAAAGTGCGACTTAGTTTTAGGTAGCCAGCAGACTCATGCTACACAAGCAATTCCTTTGCTGCAGCAGCTATAGATGCGGCATCTAGACTGAAATACTCAATCAGTTCATCTGGATTACCACTCGTCCCGAACTGGTCCACAACTCCTATACGACGGGTCGGCGTAGGTAGTACTTCTGACAGCACTTCCGAAACTGCAGACCCCATACCTCCAAGCACGCTGTGCTCTTCTGCGGTTACCAGTCTTCCCGTTTTGGACACACTCCCCACTAAGGTTTCAATATCAAGAGGCTTCACACACATGACATCTATAACTTCAGCCTCTATTCCCTCAAGCGCAAGTAGTTCAGCTGCCCCAATTGCCTGTGCGACCTCAATCCCGCAAGCAGCAATCGTGACATCCTTACCTGTGCGAATAACGTGTGCCTTTGTCACATCAGGAACGTCTATACCCGTGATACTGTCAGATCCATATACACTGGGCACATTCGCACGACCCAGCCTTATATAGAAAGGTCCTGGAGTTGTCGCAGCATAGCGCACTGCCGCCTTTGCAGCCACGTAATCAGCTGGCACCAGTACGCGCATGTTAGGTAGCACGCGCATAAGCGCAATATCTTCAAGCATTTGATGACTGCCGCCATCAGGGCCTACAGTTACCCCACTATGTGTAGGCGCAATCTTCACGTCCAAGTTGTTGTAACAGACCGTGTTACGAATTTGGTCGTAGACACGTCCTGTACCAAACACAGCAAATGAGCCTGTAAAAGCAACTTGTCCTGCCAGCGCAAGACCAGCCGCCGCACCAACCATATTTGCTTCTGCAATTCCGGCGTTAAAGAAGCGCTCTGGGTAGTGCTCTTCCACCTTGCCTGTCGTAGTAGAGCCTGCTAGGTCAGCTTCCACAGCAACAACATCATGACCTTCGCTAATCAATTCGAGCAAAGTTTCCCCAAAAGCGGCACGTGTCGCTTTACCCATTGGCGCCACCCCCCTTCGCAGATACAGTATCTGCCTTTGCGGCAATAATCCCTGCACTTGCGATACAGCTTAGTTGCGGCTCTAGTTCCGCACAAGCAGTTGCACACTGCTCTGCGCAGGGTGCCACCCCGTGCCATCCCGCAACATCCTCCATGAAAGAGACGCCCTTCCCCTTCACCGTGTCTGCAACGATTACATAAGGCTTACCTGTCGTGCGCACACGCGTTAATGCCTGATGGACCGCAGGGATATCGTGGCCATCAATCGTGGTCGCCTCCCAACCAAAGGCCTCAAATTTTGCAGCCACGTCACCCAAAGTCATTACGTCTTCAGTGTTACCATCGATTTGCAGCATATTGCGATCAACAATTGCAACAACATTATCCAGTCCGTAATGGGCAGCATATAGAGCTGCTTCCCAATTTTGACCTTCCTGCAGTTCCCCGTCCCCCAGCAATACGTATACCCGCGGAGGGGCCTGGCCATCTTTATCCATCTGTCCTTTTAGCATAAGCCCCTGTGCCAATCCAGCTGCAATAGAGAGGCCCTGACCTAAGGATCCTGTAGAGACTTCTACACCAGGGCATTTGCTGGCATCAGGATGACCCTGCAGCATTGCTCCCAAATGACGTAAAGTCTTGAATTCCTGTGCGTCAAAGTAGCCTGCACGGGCAAGTGCCGCATACTGTACAGGTGCTGCATGTCCCTTTGACAGAATAAAGCGATCGCGCCAGGGCGCTCTGCTACCCTGCAGTTCAGCCTGCGGGTCGTAGTTCATAACTCCACCAAAGTAAAGTGTTGCAACGATATCTGCAGCGGAAAGTGAACCTCCAGGATGTCCGGAGCCTGCATAGCTAAGCATTTTTACAATATCAATACGCATTTGTGTTGCCTGGCTTGAGACAAACTGCGGATCAAAGTCTACTGACGGGGAAAACTCTCGCGTATGCGACATTACTTACCTTCCATCCTGGATTATTCTAAATTGTTGGCATGCTACGAATAGCTACAGTCATAGTATCAGAATCAGAGCCCTAATTTAGTCGCTTCGTCCAATCATTCTGCGAATACTAAAGGCAGTGGGCAACGTAGCCGACATGATAGGTGCAAACTGGAATACTGACAGGATAATCATCGGGTCAAAACCAAAAACTTCCGCTAAAGCAAAACCAGGAATCAGTAAGAGAAAAGGCGCTAAAAGCAAGCCTGCGCATAAAGTTAATAACTCAGAACGTTTAGTGCCCACCATATTAGCCTGTTTCTCGCTAATGCTTAATACATTCTTCCCGCACCAATACACAAGCCACGCTATCACTAGGACAGGAACTACAACACCAGCGATAGACATCGGCTGATTAAGGATCATTACCTCACCCACGCTAAATTGCAGCGCCGATAACATGAACAGAAACAATGCAAACTGAATCAGGAAAAGACGAATTTCCAAAATTCGCGGTGTCGTACTCTTCTTTGCGTGCTGATGACCATAACGTGCGCCTGCAAATGCCATACCTGCAGCAAAAAGTAATCCAATCACGACTTCATTAACGACATGATTTATGCCTAGTAAATCTGCAGCTGCCTTTACAACAACTACTAAAAAAGTAGCAGCGATTGCCACTAATATTGCCCGTGAAATGAATATTACAGGGTTAAGCACATTCTTCTCCTTTTTATTGCTTGCTCTTTTATTGCTTATTCTCTGACGACGAATAAAAGTTATTCTTCGCCGTGCTAAGCATTAATTTAATTCTGTTAAGTTGATTTACCTCACTAGCACCCGCATCATAATCAATCGCTACCACATTTGATTGAGGATAAAGACGTTTCATTTCCTTGATTGCACCTTTGGCTGTTACATGACTTGGCAGACAAGCAAAGGGCTGCACACAAACAATATTGGGAACGCCCTCGTGGACAAGTTCTACCATTTCACCCGTAACAAGCCAGCCTTCCCCTGTTTGATTCCCTATGGATACAATGGGCTCTGCTAACTCTGCCAGCTTCTCGATAGAGGGCGTTGCATCAAAGCGTTCGCTTTCAAGTAAAGCATGTCTGATGTGCTTACGATAGCGTTCGATGTAGGCCACAAAGAAATCACCAATTACACGCGTTTGACGCGGCCCGCCCAGATGTTTCTCATTGTAGCGAGCGCAGTGTGCGTTATACAAAAAGAAATCTGCAAAGTCTGTAAGAACAACCTCTACCCCTTCGTCTTCGAGCATCTTGATAAGCTCATTATTTGCCGTGGGATGCAACTTGATAAGAATTTCTCCCACAATTGCAACACGCGGCTTGCGCTCATCGCGCAAAGGTAAACGATCGAATTCTGCCACGATACTTCTTACATTTTTCTTGAATTCGCCATACTTACCTCTACGTGTAGCTTGCTGACAAACCTTGTTCCACTTTTTATAAAGGGCCTGAGCAGAACCCGGCTCCAGTTCATAGGCGCGCGTGAAAAGCAGTACACGTGAAAGCAGATCACCATACAGCATACCCTGCAGCGCCCTCTTAAGCAGGGATGTCGTAAACTTCATCCCTGGATTCCTTTCTAAACCTAGGGCACTAATACTGATAACAGGAATGTGCTCCATACCAGCGTTACGCAAAGCGCGACGAATAAGGTAGATATAGTTACTGGCGCGACATCCCCCACCTGTTTGGCTCATAAATACCGATACGTTGTCTAAGTCATATTCACCTGACTGCAGGGCATTAATGATCTGACCGACAATAATCAACACAGGAAAACAGGCATCATTGTTCACGTACTTCAGGCCTGTTTCGACGGCCTCTCTTTCACGGTCAGGCAATACGACCAAATTATAGCCGTTAACTGTAAATGCCTCCTTGATGATGTCAAAGTGAATCGGCGACATCTGCGGACTCAGAATGGTATGCTTCTTCTTCATTTCCTTTGTAAATACTGCACGCTCCGGACGAGGGGCTGGGGCCATGCGTCCAATACTACGCGCTTCGCGCTCCTTAAGGGTTGCCAGCAAACTTCTAATGCGGATACGGGCAGCCCCAAGGTTCTTGATCTCATCAATCTTCAATATTGTAAAGAGCTTATTCGAACGGTCAAGGTTCTCTTGAACTTCATCAGCTGCAATAGCGTCAAGACCACAGCCAAAACTATTAAGCTGAATCAGTTCAATATCATCCCGCGTACACACAAAAGCTGTCGCTGCATAGAGGCGAGAATGGTATGACCACTGATCACGAACCGTTAGGGGACGCTCAACAGGCTCAAGATGAGAAACACTGTCTTCAGTTAAAACTGCAACCCCGTAGGAGGCAACCAGGTCAGGAATACCATGGTGTAACTCTGGATCAATGTGATACGGACGTCCTGATAATACTACACCGCGAATACCTTTATCCTCGATATAGGCCAAAGCCTCTTCGCCCATACGGCGAACATCAGCACGAAAGACCTGCTGTTCATTCCAGGCTTTCTTTGCAGCAGAACGAACCTCTGCCTCTGAAATATCAGGGAAGGTCTTAACTAGCTGGTCAGACATCTTTTCAAAGGTGTCTAGAGTCAGGAAAGGATTGTGGAATTTAACATTATTTTCGCGCAAAGATTCAACGTTGTTTTTTACATTCTCTGGGTAAGAGGTGACAATGGGGCAGTTGAAGCAATTATCAGCACCTTCGATAACATTGCGCTCAAACATGACACAGGGATAGAAGATGTAGTCGATGCCCTCTTCCACCAATGCTTCAACATGTCCGTGGACTTTCTTCGCCGGATAACACTGAGACTCACTAGGTATGGAGTCCATGCCTTTCTCATACAATTCCCGAGATGATCGCGGGGATAAATGTACGCGATAGCCCAGCTGGTCAAAGAAGGTAAACCATAGGGGATAATTTTCATACATATTCAGCACACGCGGCAAACCGACCACACCTCTAGGAGCATCCTCTAGTTCGCGCGAGGTGTAGCTAAAGAGTCGGTCGTACTTTTGCTGGTAGAGGTTGGGAACACTTGTGGTAATAGACTTCTTGCCTACCCCGCGCTCACAGCGATTCCCTGATACAAAGCGACGTGTGTCAGAGAACTTACTAATGGTAAGGAGGCAAAAATTACTACAGGCCCTACAGCGTGTATGGGTAACGTCGATATTTTGTGCCAACAAAGCTTCTTTAGTAAGCAGAGCAGAATGTTCATATCCTTGCTCATCAGGATCGCCCTGAACTACATACTTCTCTTTTGCAATAAGTGCTGCACCAAAGGCACCCATAATACCCGCAATGTCAGGGCGAACTGCTTCACGCTCGCCAACCAGCTCAAAGGCGCGCAGTACGGCTTCGTTATAGAAGGTGCCCCCTTGAACCACGATTGAAGTCCCCAATTGGGAAGGATCAGTAATTTTGATAACCTTTTGCAACGCATTTTTAATAACTGAATAGGCTAAACCTGCCGAGATATCAGATACGTTGGCTCCCTCTTTTTGTGCCTGCTTCACGCGGCTGTTCATAAATACGGTGCAGCGCGATCCTAAATCCACGGGCTCTTTGGATTCAAGGGCACGTGTAGCAAAGTCACTGATCTCCATATTGAGGGACTTCGCAAAGGCCTCGATAAAGGATCCACAGCCTGCGCTACAAGCCTCATTAAGCAACATTGAGTCAATAGCACCATTACGCAGGCGCAGACACTTCATGTCCTGGCCGCCAATATCTAGAATAAAGTCTACATCGGGCACAAAGAAGGCTGCTGCCTTGTAATGCGCCATAGTTTCAACTTCCCCATGATCAACACACAGCGCTGCTTTTATTAGACCTTCACCGTATCCCGTCACGCAAGAGCCTGTGATAGATGACCCACTGGGTAAAATATCGTATATCTCTAAAAGTGCCTGCTTGACAGTTTGTAGGGGATTTCCTTCATTGCCTGCATAGTATGAATGAAGTAGCTCACCCTCATTGCTAATAAGCACAAGCTTTGTCGTTGTTGAACCTGCATCAATCCCTAAGAAAATCTCACCATCGTAATCCGCAAGGGAGCGTCTCGCTATTTTGTGCTGCGAGTGGCGGTTCTTAAACTTTTGATATTCTGCGTCACTCTGGAACAGTGGATCAAGCCTATCAATCTCGACCTCTGATTCTTGCTGGGCTTCAAGGTTCCCTATAAGTTCATCGAGGCTGGTTTGCTTCTTTGATTCTGCCCCAGTAACACCCCTACTCTCCACTGTCGGTGCAGCACCAATTGCTGCACCTAACGCCACAAAAAGGTGAGCGTTTTCAGGAAGGATGACGTCTTCATCACCCAACTCCAACACATCTTTAAAGCGCGCACGCAATTCTGAAGAGTAGTGCAACGGTCCGCCCAATAAAGCAACCTTGCCACGAATAGGACGGCCGCAAGCCAATCCACTAATGGTCTGACTTACGATTGCCTGATAAATCGAAGCAGCAAGATCAGTCTTTGCTGTGCCTTCATTAATAAGTGGCTGCAAATCGCTCTTTGCAAATACACCACAGCGCGCAGCAATGGGGTAAATCACGGTATGCTCTTTCGCAAGCTCATTAAGTCCTGGAGCATCTGTCTGCAAAAGAGCCGCCATCTGATCAATAAAAGATCCTGTTCCGCCAGCACAGATGCCATTCATGCGCTGCTCTAATCCACCAGTGAAGTAAATAATCTTTGCGTCTTCCCCACCAATTTCAATTGCGACATCAGTTTCTGGCGCAAAAGCATTCACGCTATTTGAAGCTGATACAACCTCTTGGATAAACTCTACGCCTATCCAATTGGCCAGAGTCATACCACCAGAACCGGTAATCATGGCATGAACTTCAACATTTCCTAGCTGATCTTTTACCGCAAGCATCATCCTGAGCAAAGTATTTTGAATATCAGAAAAATGTCGCTGATAGTCACTGTACAAAATGTTATAGTTGTCGTCGGTTACTACTACTTTTATTGTGGTCGAGCCAATATCTATACCTAGACGATAGGTCATGCAAGGTGCCTTCCTTATACATCAACACATAGTGTAATAAGTTCCATAACCCTACAAGCCTATCAAGAAAACTATCTTCGTGCAGTAAGTTGGATATAGTTTCTTTCTGAAGATTTCTAGATTAGTTCCTGCAGATCTCTCACTTCCTGGATTACTGCATCTGCCCCTGCATCAAAATAACGCTGATTTAAATGTCACTGCGCCAACGTTTTGGAACGTTGTAACGTAGCTCAATAATTCCCATTGGCCAATCCTTACTGGACTGGAATTCTAGGGCGCGTGCAAAAGCTTTACTGCTGACTAGTGCTTTCGTGCCGTCTCCCAAGATAACTGGCTGGACAAATACGCGCAGTTCATCAATAAGACCTGCTTCAAAAAGAGTACCTGCAAGGGTGCCGCCGCCGCCAACCCAGATATGACCTTCATCTTCTGTCCCCAACTGCAAACGCGCAAGTGTTTTTGCAGGGTCTTCGCTGGAAAGCTGGACGTTCTCTGCCGCAATTTTTAACTTATCATTAGAACTACAAACAATAACATCGCGATCAGGATACGGAAAAAAGTCTCCCATTTTTAACATATGCTCATAGGTGCGTGCACCCAACATGACCGTTCCAACCTCATCGTAGAATTCCTTGAACCCATAATCAACATTAGGTGCACCCGACATCCAGTCGATTGAGCCATTCTTATCAGCGATATAGCCGTCAAGTGACATCGTGAAATAGTAAACGGACTTACGCATTACTGGCCTCCAAGTTATCTAGCCCAAGGGCTGTATGAAGAACTATCTGGGCCTGCTGAGCCTCAGTTTCACGCACTAATACTGAAATCGTTGCATGGGAATCAGCCGTCTGCCAGACATCTATACCTGCTTGTGCCAACGGAGCTGCAATGCGAGACATAACCCCAGGAATACCGTGCATGGCCGCACCTATAACAGTCACCTTTGCAAGTCCCTCCATACACTGAGCCTTAACGTCTAATTCGCGCAGAACCTTGACAGTTTCGTCCGCATCACCTGAATCCACGGTGAAATATAGGTTGCGCCCTGCAGGAGTAAACATATCCAGTGACACCCCTGCATCTGCGATTGCCTTGTAGATATGTGCCTGCGCTTCAATATGCGCGCAGCAGCCTTCTTCACGACCTAAATCAACAATAAAGCGCGTTATCCCTAACTTTCCTACAATCGCTGTAGCCGTATCGCCGCTCCTATGAACATCCATGTTACGTACAGCCGTGCCAGGATGATTACTGTAAGTGTTCCTAACTAATAAATTTACACCGCTTTTCTGGGCAAGCTCCGCCGCAGGAGTATGCACGATGCGTGAACCCATACGCACAAGCTGGTACAACTCGTCAGGTTCTAGCACATCAATGACCTGTACCGAATCTACCTCGCGTGGGTCAGCGGTCATAACCCCGTCTACATCAGAGTAAATTTCGACTCTGTCGGCATCAAGCGCTACACCAAGAGCACAGGCTGTTGTATCACTGCCACCACGCCCCAAGGTTGTTAGGTGTCCGCTAGTGCTTATACCTTGAAATCCACAAACCACGGGGACGACACCTTGCTTCGCAGTCTCAATAAGTGCTGCAGGACACACTGACAGAATTCGTGCATCTTTAGCGGTGTCGTCAGTCACAATACCAGCTTCCGCACCCGTGAATGCCCGGGCATCAATGCCTGTACCGCGTAACTCATGAGCAATCTTTACCGCTGAAATAACCTCACCCACAGAACTAAGCAGATCATATTCACGTTCGTTCGTCGGTAAACCTGCGACAGTATTAATCAGGGTATCGGTAGCATAGGGTTCTCCCATGCGACCCATTGCAGAAACCACTAGTACGGGGCTGGCACCTGCATCCAAATGCTCTTGAACTTTACGAGCTAAGGCCTTGCGACCTTCGGGTGTTGCTACTGAGGTCCCTCCGAACTTGCAAACAACGAAATTGCTCATCTATTCCCCCGAATCCATGAAGTTTTCGAGTCCAATAATAAGCCCGCTATGCTTTACAACTTGCTCGCAAGAAAGAAGAACACCAGGCATAAAGGAATTGCGATGGATGGAGTCATGCCTAATGGTAAGCGTTTGTCCAAGCCCTCCAAAAATAACCTCTTGATGAGCAACATAACCCGGCAAACGTACCGAATGCACAGGAACTTCTTCTACAAGGCCGCCTCTTGATCCTTCACAGCCAGGAAGCTCTGTCTCTGCGCCAGGTGCTGTAGGCTTGAAGTCTGGCAGTGCCTTTGCACGAACTTCTGCTAGCAATTCTGCAGTGCGTTTTGCTGTACCAGAGGGGGCATCAAGCTTATTATCATGGTGGTATTCGATTACCTCTACCTGAGGCATATAAGGAATCACTTTCTGGGCAAGTTCCATCATGAGCACCGCACCAATAGCAAAGTTCGGCGCGATAAAGAGGCAGCGGTCCTCGTAAATGAGTTGCTCCAGTGCTGACAATTGGGTATCGGAAAGACCCGTTGTTCCTACAACACAATCAAAACCTAAAGGCAGCATTTGCTTCAAGTTAGCCTCTACTACGTCAGGACGTGTGAAATCGATCACCACAGTACGAGTTATTTTAGGATCAACAATGCCTGCCGTCATAAGATCATCCAGGCTTGCAAAAGCATCCGAATCCGAACAGTCTGCAAGCTGGGGATCAATGCGTGCAGCAAGTTCTAACGTAGGAGCCTCCTGTACCGCCTTGACAGTTTCAAGCCCCATTTGACCCAAGGCACCTATGATAACTACGGGAATCGTGGACGTATTGGTTCTGTCTAAGCCCAAGTCCGAGCCCGAATGTGGATTTGTACCTACTTCTACGTTTGCGCTAGTCGTCATACGAGCTCCAATTCTTCGCTTTCATCACTTTTATCGCTGTCTTTGAAGGGGCCGACTACAGCTGTTAGCAGAGGACTGCCTGCAAGCTCTGCTGACAGTGTCGCTACATCCTTAACAGTTACTTCATCCAAGCGCTGAAGCGCCACATCAAAAGTCAAAGGTTCTAGATCATTAAGCACGGAATCACCCAGGCGGAGCATCCGCTTCGATGTCGACTCTAGTGAAAGGGCTAGTCCACCCTTTGTTGCCTGACGAGCAAGGTCAAGCTCTCCAGTCGTAATACTTGACTGTGCAATCTTGCTTAACTCAGATTCAATAAGTTTTATGACCTTGTTAGCATTATCGGGGCGGGTTCCAGCATAGATAGTGTAAGCACTACGACCCTGATAAAGATGCGGGCGTGAGTACACAGCGTACACAAGGCCCTGCTTCTCGCGAATCTCTTGAAAAAGACGTGAGGACATTGTGCCCCCAAAGGCGGTGTTTAGTAGCGATAGCGTAAAGCGACGGTCATCATTGCTAGAAAACGTGGTAGTACCCATCATCAAGTGAGCTTGCTCTGTATCTTTATAGTGGACTGTTTGCCTATTTCCCTCTATGACCTGCGGGGCAATACGCTCATCATTGCCAGCAGAGCCAGGGAGTCCCTCCAGGTGCTTTATGGCAAGCTCGACTAATTGCTCATGCTCTAGATTGCCTGCAGCTGCTACTACACAGTTCCCTCCCGTGTAATGCTTATTGCGAAAGACAAGAGAGGCCTCTCTATCAAAGGATGCCACCGAGTCTCGCGTTCCTCCAATAGGTAAGCCAATGGTATGACTAGGCCACAGGTTACGATAAAACAGTTCAACTACTTGATCCTCTGGATCATCTTCACTGCGAGCAATCTCCTCTATAACAACTTCACGCTCTAGCGCACAAGCGTCCTCATCAAACGTAGCATTGCACACCATGTCTGAGAGTAGCGCGAATGCTTCTGGTAAGGACTCATCAATAAATGAAGCAAAGTAACACGTCGATTCTTTGGACGTGAAGGCGTTTTGCTGCGCCCCCAGACGATCAAAGGCTTCCGACAAGCCACGAGCATCATGGGTTGGGGTGCCCTTAAACATCATATGTTCAATAAAATGAGAGAGTCCCGCCTCATGAGCAAGCTCATCACGCGAACCGACCTTAAACCAAATTCCCAGTGCGACAGAGCGCACACTTTCCATCTGTTCAGTAATAACGGTGACCCCGTTATGCAGAATTGTCTTCTGTATCGACATGAAACCCCTTGAAATTAGTTGAATCGTGGACAAATCAGGCGCAAGAAGTGCGTCCTATTTATGGTATCAAAAGGTGATTCTACCAAAAACGTTCTAAGAATATCCTGTACCAACGACCATCTGCATTTGTCCAGTACTGAGTTTCTTCACGCGCCGTTCTATCGCCGCCCTGCTCTGTAATGTAAGGTCTAACGAAAGATACTACTGCGGGATAAGTTCGATTTGTAAGCTGTGACACCCAGTCTTCATATTCGGTCTCATCATTAGGGGCAGCATCAATAATACTCACGCCCGTGTCATGAATACCTGCCCAGTCTGCCTCGGAAATAAGAGCCCTCACATCCGGATGCAGGTAGTTGTAACTCTCAGCATGCCTGTGTAAATCATTTGTCCTGTTGAATCTGCGATAGGTTTCTTCAAGGGTGATATCTAAAACAAGCTTAATTTCCTGCTCGCCCTGCTCTAGAACAACCACATCTGTGAAGGGGTAGTAAATCTCTGAATCAACGCTAACTGCATAGTTCCCCGGGGCTATAACGCCTGTCTGGAAAGGGGAAAGTAATCTAGAATCAACTTCCACACCATCAAAGTAAACAGTGACATCATCTAAAGAAATCTCTGCTTGATCGTGAGTGTTTTCTACAAAAACAATCTCTGTGTGCGTTGCGGGAATCTCGACAGTGAAATGATGCTCAATGTCTGCTTCCTCTAGGTCTACAGAAAAGTCATGGTCAGGGAAACCCTCAATGACTACCTGGCCCTCCATAATCTCGAGAGGCATACTTCCCAGGCTGAAATGACCATAGGCATCTGAGGTAACCTCTGTATCTCCCACTTTAATGATTGCTCCCTCTACTGGGGCATCCTCTAACGAAAAATATACTGTTCCTGTGACTTCGGTAGAGGCACAGCCCATCAATGCAAAAGCTGCTGCAATGGCAAATACGGGCACAAAAAACAACTTCAATCTTTTCACAATATGATTCCTCTGCTCCTAGGTGATTCTAGCACCGTCATATTCTACTGCAAACCAAACGGTTAGAGGAAGAAGCAAGCATCACTACCGATTAAGGTCTGACAGCACCTATGAAATCATGCCTCCAAATTACTTGCTCTCTAACACTAGTTCCAGGCTGCGGAGCATGAATCATTCTGTTGTTTCCGATAAATATACCCACGTGATGAACGTTTTGAGGACGCCCCGTACTACTAAAGAACACCAAGTCCCCTGGGCGCATCAAATCCATACGATTAGGCGGAATGTGGACTCCTGCATGGAATTGTTGACGTGAAGTTCTTGGCAAGTTGATACCGTAAGCTTCCCGGTATGCAAACATTACAAGCCCTGAACAGTCAAAGCCAGCAGGGGTTGTTCCCCCCCACAAGTAAGGGACTCCTATATGTCTACGTGCTGCAGGAACTACACCTGGACGCTCGCGACCTAAAGAAGGGGTCTGATTTGTTGGAGGACTTGTCGGTGGTCGGCTTGCAGTGGAGCCCGATCCACCAGCGTTACTACTTCCTGAGCCAGCGTTGTTGCTCCCTGTGTTGTTATTATTACTTGCAGTATTGTTGCCTGAATTGGCATTACTATTACTGCCTGCACCTGCACCAGTGCCGCCTGCTCCACTATTGGCTGCACCGCCTGTATTCGTCGCACTTGAGTTGTTGGCAGCACCTGCTGTGCCTGCATTGCCCTCTTCGTCAATTGCGTCCTGCGCTACTTGGCTCTGTCCAGCTTCTTCTGCTGCCAGCCTTTCGCTATCTTCCTCTGCCTGCTGTAGCTGAGCAATCCTCAGTTGTTCAGCCTCAATGGCAGCTCTTTCTTCTTCAATCAGGCGATGAACCTCAGAGTCAAGCGAAGCAAGTAGGCGCTCCTGTCGACCCAGTGAATCCTGCACTGTTTCAAATTCTGCCTGTGCGGTCTCAGCTGCCGCGCGTTCTGTCTCACGCTTCTCTTCAAGCTGAGCCCTATTAGTTTCTATTTCGGAGCGTAATTGGCGTGCTTCACGAATCATTTCTGCATCGTTATCCATGATGGTAACAAGCATGTTAATGCGTGCAATGAAGTCTGTAATATCACTAGAGCCAAACAGAAAAGCTATAAAGGAAAGTTCCCCATTTTGATAAGAGCCTACAGCACGATCTGCAAGCATTTCACCTACATGATCAAGTTGCTCCTGATTAAGGTTTAGCTGCTCTTCAGTAATCTCAATTTCTGAAAGAGTAGTTTCGAGCAAATCTTGAGCCTCAAAATAATTTTCAGAGGCTACTGCTGTCTCTAGTGCCAATTGATCAAGTTGAATACGTGCCTGTGTTGCTTGCGCGCGCAGTGCCTCTACATCAGAAGACCCTTCATCATCTTGATTGCCAGATGCCTCATTAGACTGTTCCTGGACATACTCTGTCTGTTCCGCCGAAGAGTCATCCTCTTCAGCTGGCGTAGCCATAAGAATGGAAGGGAACATCAGTGCTGCGATAAGGGAAAATGCTAATAATCGCAGTACCACGCTGTGTTTATGTGAAAGAATAGACATAAACACAGCATACCCATAAGCGCAGCGTGGGGTGTTACAGCGTAACCAAAGTGCCACCGTGCGTTACTTAGGTGTTACCCACCCAAATAGCCGCAAAGACTATATTTGCAAGCAGCCAACCCTGTTGGGTACAACGATAACAACCATCCACCACTTCAAGAAGCCCCTTTTCAACTAACTCTCTGCAGATACCTGCAAGGCCAGCAGCTTCGACACTCGTAATGCTTACTCCTTTACGCGTACGCAGTGCCAGCATAATACTTTCGCGCTGGGTCTCTGCAAAAGTAAGGACGTCTAACTCTGCTGGAGCCAACCCCTTCCCTTTTGGGTCTGCTAGAAAAGTTTCAACATCATCATACATAACAAAGCGCCTGTGACAACCTGCAGAGTCGGTAGTCATCGAGGCAGCACTTACCCCAAAGCCTAGATAGTTGCCACCCTGCCAATAGCGCAGATTTTGCCTACTTTCTTGCCCAGGTCGTGCATAGCTTGAAATCTCATACCGTGTAAATCCTCGCCGAGCAAGCACCTGTTCAAGATCAATTACCTGAGCAGCCACTTCGTCTTCACAGGGTAAAGAAATTCTGTCTGCGTCCTCCATCTTTTGTAACACAGTGCCTTCTTCCACTGTCAGCGGATACACTGAGACATGCCCAACTAGACTCAATAATTCATCAAAAAGAGGGTGTTCGGTCAAGATGCCTGAACCCTGAATATTACTTTCTTCACTACTTGGCAAGCCCAACATGAGGTCTGCAGACACACGTAGTCCTGCACCATTAGCAACATGCAAAGCTTGAAAAGCCTCATCCACGTTATGAATACGTCCGAGTGTCGCCAATTGATCTTCTTCAAGACTTTGCACACCTAACGACACACGCGTAAAGCCCGCTGCAGCTAAGTCCGCCGCGGATTCTGCCCGAAAACTTTCAGGATTAGCTTCTAGAGTAATCTCGCAGTCATCGCTCAGCTCGAAGGTGTTCCGGATCGCCTCTAGTACTGAAATTAAATGAATATGTGAAAGAGACGGTGTTCCTCCCCCAAAATAAATGGACGTCACGGGACGCAGTCTATGCCTATCCTCTAGCCATGCTGCAGAGCTAATATGTGTGATAAGTACCTCGAAGTAATCTTCAATCATCGAGACATCAGTTGATGAGCAAAAATCGCAGTAATTACAGCGCTGCGCGCAAAAGGGCACGTGAATATATAACGCAAGGTCATCGTTTGGCATAAGGTTATCATCAGCCATAATGCGCCAGATACTCCTCTGTCAAAAGATCCAGTTCTTCCACAGTGCTCAAGTTATGCAGGCGCCTACGAAATACTGCCGCCGCAGGTTGCCCTGCAACATACCATGCTGCATGTTTGCGCATGCGCACTAAATGCGGGTCTCCGTACCACTCTATCGACTCCAGTGAGTGCTGACGCAGCAAAGCCAATCGATCAGCCAGCGTAGGTTCTGGCGGCAAGTTCTGCCCGCTCCTCAATGCCGCAGACTGTTCAAATATCCACGGATTTCCATAGGAGCCACGCGCTACCATGACAGCATCTGCACCTGTTTCCTGAATAATGTCCAAGCAGGCTTCTGCAGTAAAAGCGTCACCTGACGCTATGACAGGAATCCGAAGTGCATCCTTGACTTCCTTAATGATGTTACGATCCGACTGGCCGCGGTAAAATTGGTCCCGTGTACGACCGTGTACTGTGATAGCTGTCGCACCCGCATCTTCAAGGCCTTTAGCAAACCCTACAGCATTTACACTGCTTGGCTCCCACCCTTTGCGATGCTTTGCCGTAACAGCAAGACTTTCATAGCCATGAGCATCAAGTGCTCTACGAATGGCATCAATAATACGTGCAGCAAGTTCAGGCGACTTCATAAGTGCACTACCGTCGCCCTTGTTAACGACCTTTGGTACAGGGCAGCCCATATTAATATCAATGCCAACGATGTCGCCCCCTAGCAGGTCAGCAACCACAAGGGCTTGATCTGCCATCATCTTAGGATTAGATCCAAACAATTGGACAAGAGCTGTACCCTGCTCTTCAGGGGCAAGCTTCAAAAGCAGATGTGATTTATTGCGTTTCTTGTCGTAGTGCAGACCTTTCGCGCTGACCATTTCAGAAAAGCTAAGTCCCGACCCAAAGCGCTTATTTATGGCGCGGTAGGGCGCATCTGCAACACCCGCCATAGGGGCTTGCAGTATAGGGTTTTCAGCAAGCGCCTCTAGGTAGCGCATTTATACACTGGAATTATCTGACTGTTGCTGACTATCTACTAGCTGATTACCGTCAGGCTGATCAGACTGCGGTTGGGATTGAAGCTGCGGCTGGGGCGCTACATAGTGAGGTTGCTGAGGCGCCACCCCTTCCCCTATGGACTGTTGCTTCGTGGTCTGCTGTGCAGGATGCATAGGCTGAGGCTGATAGTAGGTTGGCATTTGCTGACTTACTTGCTGCATCTGAGGTTGATATAGGGGAGCAGGCATCTGACCTACCATGTGTGGTACTGGCGAAGCAGTAGCTGGCACCGAAGATATAGTTGCCTGGTCTGACTCCCCCGCTATCAGAAACTTTGGCATCTTGCCAAGAGCTTCTAGTGTTCCGATTAACAGTAACAGTGCGCTAAAAGCAATGACTGCATAGAGGCCAATATCGGGACCAGCAGCCATCATGCCTCCGCCCTGTTCTGATGCGCGGTCAAACATATCAGTGAAAGCTGAAAAAAGGCCTAACCAGTGCACATAGACAGCAAGCGAAAAGGCGGGAACAATCAAGGCAAGAGCGAGCTCTACCCTAGAACGGCTAAGGCCGAAGGATGTAATCAATAAGAGTGCCGTGCCCGCAAAAGCGACAATAAGTAAGACATTAGATCCTGCCAGCATATTCAATGCTGCTAGCTGACCTGGACCCATGCCCATTCCTAGACCCATGTTGCCCTGTGAAATTTCTGCCGCGCGACTTTCGGCAGCGCCAAAGGCTAACTGATAACCATTGATGGATTCCTGAAAAACAGGACCACAAGAAACCGTTGCAAAGGGCAAAAATCCCGCCAAAAGAACCAGCATACAGAAGGCTTTAACAAAGGTTGAAAATATTTTCGTCTGTGACTTATCAATTAACCCAGGTGCAGGATTCTTTGGTAGTGTAGGCTGCGGGAGCTGCTGAGGCACAGGTACTGGCTGCATTTGTGGATAGTACTGCTGCTGCATCTTAATCATCTACTTTCAAAATCGCCATGAATGCTTCCTGAGGCACGTCAACTGAGCCTATGCTTTTCATGCGCTTCTTACCTTTTTTCTGGTTTTCAAGTAGCTTCTTTTTACGTGAAACGTCACCGCCATAACAGCGCGAAAGTACATCCTTACGTTTTGCCTTTACATTAGTTCGCGACAATACCTTACTTCCCACGGCTGCCTGAATAGGGACCTCGAACATCTGACGGGGAATAATATCTTTAAGCTTACGTGTCAACACAAGCCCGCGCTCATAAGCTTTGTCTTTATGAACGATAAAGGACAGTGCGTCCACTGGCTTGCCAGCAAGCAAAATATCTAGCTTTTGTAGTTCACTTGCTTTGTATTCACTAAATTCATAATCAAGTGAAGCATAGCCTTTTGTACGTGACTTCAATTGGTCAAAAAAGTCTAAGATTAGTTCCCCTAAGGGAATTTCATAAAGCATTTCAACCGTATTAGGTCCAAGATACTGCATATCAATGAAATGCGCACGTCTACCTTGTGCAAGCTCCATCACAGCCCCTACGTAATCCGGCGGTACTAAAACCGTCGCTTTCAGATAGGGCTCTTCAATGTGATCAATCTTGCTTGCATCAGGAAAGTCTTGAGGGGAGTGGATATCAAGTATCTCGCCATCACTCAAGTAGACATGATAAGAAACACTGGGTGCTGTTGCTAGTAGTCCGATATCAAATTCACGCTCAAGGCGCTCTTGAATAACTTCCATGTGCAATAGCCCTAGGAAGCCTACGCGAAAACCAAAGCCCAGTGCATGGCTGGTCTCTGGGGCGTACTCCAAAGCAGGGTCATTTAGCTTCAGCTTATCTAGCGCATCACGCAGGTCAGTAAACTGATCACCGTCTAAAGGATAAAGACCCGCATAGACCATAGGCTTGATTTCACGGTACCCTGGCAGGGCTTTATCTGCTGGGTTGTCAACCGTTGTTACTGTGTCACCTACTGTCACCAAAGCAGGGTCTTTCAGTCCTGTAACAAGATAACCCACAGAGCCCGCACCAAGTGCAGGAAGCACAATGTCATGGGGCGCTTTTACGCCTACCTCTTCTACATCAGCCTCTGCACCATTTGCCATAAGGCGTACTTGCGTGCCCTGTGATAAAACACCGTCCATAACACGCACCAATGCAATAACACCACGATACTCATCGAACCACGAATCAAAAATCAGGGCACGGAGTGGCACATCTGCCGTGGGAGTACCTGTTGGGGCTGGAACGCGCGCAACAATAGCCTCTAGCAAGTCTGGGATGCCCTCCCCTGTTTTTGCGCTGGTCAGCACTGCATCTTCTGCAGGAATTGCTAGGGATTCTTCGATATCTACCCGAACGCGCTCTGGATCAGCTGCAGGCAAATCGATTTTATTAATTACTGGGATGATTTCAAGGTTCGCATTCATCGCAAGCATTGCGTTTGCCACCGTCTGAGCCTCAACACCCTGTGAGGCATCCACAACTAAGATAACGCCTTCACACGCCGCTAGCGCACGAGACACCTCGTAAGTGAAATCTACGTGTCCTGGTGTATCAATAAAATTCAGAGCATAGACGTTGCCATCATTTGCCGTATACATTACACGCACGGCCTGTGCCTTGATGGTAATCCCGCGCTCACGTTCGATATCCATACTGTCTAGCAACTGCGCCTGCATATCACGCTCTGCCACCGTATCAGTCGATTGCAAAATACGGTCAGCAAGTGTCGATTTGCCATGGTCAATGTGTGCAATGATAGAGAAATTGCGAATATATTCTAGTCCATTGTTATCATTCATAGCGGACAATTCTAACAGACTGAGTGCGCTACACTGGTGCGTATGAAAAATCTATTCACTTTAGAAGAGGTGGCTTTCGAAGATGTCACTTTTCCTCCACTGCTCGAAATCAAAAAGGGTGAAGTAACCTTTATTTGCGGAAAGAGCGGGCACGGAAAAAGTACCCTCCTGAAGCTGCTTAACAACATGATTAGTGCCGACTCTGGCAAAGTACTCTACCTAGGCAACTCAATCGAAAACTACAACCCTGTCCAATTGCGTCAAGAAGTACTTTTTTGCAGACAGGCTACCTACCTATTTGAAGGAACGATATACGAAAACTTTAACCAGTTCTATCGTTACCGAGAACTGCCTCCACCCTCAAAGAAAGAGATACGTCACTACCTTGATATTTGCGCAATTGAATTTGACTTAGATGCCGACTGTAACCTTATGTCTGGTGGAGAACGTCACCGCATCTATCTGGCGATTTGCCTGTCTTTCCAGCCAAAGGTTCTTTTACTTGATGAACCTACAAGCGCGCTTGATGATGCCACCGCACATGAGGCGCTTAAGGGAATCATTCATCATTGTGAAGAGCACAGCATTGACCTCATAGTCGTATCTCACAACACTACACTTACAGATACTTTTGCTCACGCAGTGATTAGGCTAGAAAATAAATCCTGCAGCAATCAGAGCATTGCTTATTCTGTAGATGCTGACACACATGCAAGGCTGGAAGGCAATAAGCCATGAATGAAATTGTCGTATTGAACCTCTGGCAATTCTCACTTGTCTACCTTTTACTAATTGTCGTACTAGCAATCATGAAAAAGTGCCAGATCAATCAGACGAAATTGCTCTTTGTTGCAAGTCTGCGCATGACCGTTCAGTTAGTGCTCGCTGGGCTTATCTTGACGTTTATTTTCGAAAATCCGCATCCTCTTTTCACGGTTCTCTACCTTGCAGCAATGACAGCATTTGCTATATATACGATACTGTCACGCAACAAGGAAATAAATAAGCGCTTCAAGGTTATTGTAGCCGTCTCACTGGCTGGGACAGGGCTTTCCATCGTTGTCTTTTTTATCATGGCTGTTGTTGGAGTCAGCTTGTTTAATCCCCAGTACACCATTCCCCTAAGTGGCATGATTATTGGTAATGCTATGACAGGTGTAGGGCTAGGCCTACGATCTTTTAGAGAAAACCTTTCTGCACAGCGCAACCGGACAGAAGCACTGCTTAGCATTGGTGTAAGCCCGCCGAAGGCATTGACTCCTCTTGTTAATGAGTCGCTTGAAACTGCACTCATGCCTACCCTGCATGCCATGATTGGCATGGGCATAATATCACTACCAGGCCTGATGACGGGACAAATCTTGTCAGGGGTCATGCCTATGACCTCTATCATGTATCAAATCGCAATCATCATCGCGATTACAGCAGTCACGAGCCTGGCAGTATTTTGTTCGCTACACTTCGGATATAAGACTCTCTACAACAAACGTCAACAAATGACGTACTGAACAAAAAAGAGCTGCATCCTAGATCACCGGATGCAGCTCTTTGCAAAGGTTACAGAAACACCTTTAACATATAGGTTAAAGGTGTCACGCTATTCTACAACTGAAACCCTGGCCATCTTTGGATGATTTGCCGGATCAACCGATCCATTGCCATCAGTTACCGGGGTGTTCTCTGCAATCTGATCTACTACATCCATGCCCTCTACTACACGACCAAAGGCTGCATACTCACCATCAAGAAAATTTGAGTCCTGATGAACGATAAAGAATTGAGAACTGGCACTATTGAAGTCTTGCGAGCGCGCCATTGAAACCGCACCGCGAACATGTTGAATAGGGTTCATGTGTCCATTTGCGGTAAACTCACCTACAATGTTCTCGCCAGAGCCACCCATACCTGTTCCATCTGGATCGCCACCCTGGATCATGAAAGTCTCAATGATGCGGTGAAACCCTAGACCATCATAAAATCCGTCGTTAACTAGCTTCAAGAAATTGTCCACGGTCGCAGGTGCTGCATCGTGATTTAACTCGACAATCACATCACCAAGATCTTCAAATTCAATCTTTACCTTTGTCATGTTACCCTCCCATAGGTCTGCTGGTTCTTCTGCTGGAAACTCCAGCATCTCTGTCATTACTTGATCTTCATTCATAGGTGTTTCCTGCTCTGCATTGTTGGAATCATCTATATTCCCACCGCAAGCAGCCAACAGTACCACTGAAAGGCTCATAACAACAATTAATCCAAGTATCTTTTTCATTTCATCCTCCGAAAATCTAAACGGAATTCCAGCTATTAACTGTACTTCATACGCAATGGTTCTTCAACATTGGCGGGCACTAGCCCAAAAAGTGGCCCTTGCAAATGAGCAATCTCTTTTACGGCCGATGAAGAAAGATACATATGATCAGGGGACGCCATAATAAAGATTGTCTCTATTTGTGCGTCAAGGCGCCAATTGATAGCTGCCATCTGAAATTCGTTTTCAAAGTCTGTCATTGCTCGCAAACCTTTAACAATCGCCTGAGCATTTTGTCTATGCACAAAGTCAATTAGCATGCCATCGAAGGACGCAATCTGAACACCCTCCAAATGTGCTGTCGCCTCACAGGCAAGTTCACAGCGCTCCTCTAAAGTAAAAAGTGTTCCTGCGCCACGCTTTGACCATGAGCTTGCAACTCCCACAATAATCTCATCAAACAATGCATGGGCACGTTCTATAATCTCAAGATGTCCACTTGTAATAGGATCAAACGTTCCCGGTACAATTGCCTTACGTATCCCCATGAATCTCCTTTCAGAAAGCCCGACTGCCAGAAAGCAATTGTATCGTACAGGACGCTTGCAGATTGGGAATGCGATTAGCAGACACGCTATAGGTTATATCTTGCAAAATAAAGAGTCGTGTCCCCTTTTGTCTTCACATCAAGCTGGACAAACCCATCAGGAAGAAGGTTCTCTTCCTGTAGCGTCTTTGCGCGCTCGACTACAATAAGCGCCCCACAAGAAAACGTCTTCGCCTCTGCCAATTGCAGCAAGAGTCTTTGGATGTTCTCGCTTTCAAGGGCATAAGGCGGATCAAAGAAAGCAAGGTCTATTCTAAGATTTGCTAAATGCGGGACAATTTTAAAGATATCACCACGATACAGATGGAAGTGGTCGTCTTTTACAACGCTGCGAGCTCCATTATGATTCTGGCTAGTGCCTTGTAGCCCTGTAAGATTTTCTTCAATAACCTGACATGCCTTTTGGTCACGCTCTGCCATCACCAAAAAAGCCGCCCCGCGTGACAGTGCTTCTAAACCCAGTGCTCCACTGCCTGCAAAAGCATCCAAAACACGTAAGCCTTCAAAAGACCCAATACGCGAATGTAGACTCGAAAAAAGTGATTCACGCATTCGGTCACTTGTTGGGCGTGTGTCGATTCCCGTTGGGGATTTAAGGCGACGCCCACCCCATTTTCCAGCAATAATTCTCATGGTAACTATCTTACCAAGAGCTTCTATAGGCTATCCTGTTCTGCGCCGAGCAATCATTTCACTAGAACAGGTAAGCCTGTACAGTACAACTGCAACAAGCACCATTGCCGCAATCATATGCAGCAAATGCAGGGCTGGATTTGACCAATCGCCTGTCTGCGGTCCTGCTTTTGGACCATCGCCAGCAGCGGTTGCTTCAATGCTTGTAGGCCCATCTTCCTCTTGCGCCTGTTCACCATCTGCGTTACCTGCAACGTAAACCTCATCGTCAGCTGGGGGCTGCGTCGGCGGGGGTGGCGGTGGTGGTGGCGGGGGTGGCACGATTCTTTCGTGGAATACAACACGCACGACAGTCTCACCTTCAGCAGTTACTGCTACATCAATATCGTAAAGAACACCTGGGTAGAAATTTACACGCGGGAAGCCCGTTGGTGTAGTAATCATATCAAGGGTAATAGTAGTACCCACGCTTAAATCGTGAATATAATTATGAGTCACCCGTGGCGTAGCAACACTTCCTTCAAAAAAGTCTACTCTGACTGTCCTTGTGGTTGACGTTGAGCTGCTTTGATCAGGAGTATACACATTTGTAAAGACAAGATCATCAGTTGCCACACCTACTGCCTGTGAGTCATTATCAATAATGCGGGGGATAATTCTTATCTCAGAAACATAGAGCTCGTCTACTGCTCCCGACGTATCCACATCTACATAAACTCTCATCTCATATTCAGCAAGAGAGTACGCCATACTTGAAGGAGCAAGTGTTCCCGACGATCCTGTTACCTCTCGCACAAAGAAAGAGAATACTCCAGGTCTGTCAAATTCAACATCCTCAAGTGCATCTGTCGCACCTATAGTGGTGGTAACTCCTCCTGCCGTGGTAGACAAGCCCGAAGAGTTAATCTGTATGGTTCGATCAGGAATAACAGGGAGCATCCCAGCATTTGCCGTATTATCGTTGAAGCTGATTCTTTCAAAGGTAAACGTAAAAGATTTACTGGGCACAGCAGTACCCTCTGGCTTTTGAAGGAGCTTCTCCATAGGCAGAGTATATTCGATGGGGACTATTCTCATGAGCATAATAGCCTGACCTCCACCACCGCGAGAAATCGTACTAAAAGCCGATGTCTGCAGCATAAAAGTAGGCACAGATCTACTTACTGTATCACCAAGCCCCAATTGTCCTGATCCGTTTGCTCCCCATGCGTACAGACTCCCGTCCTCGTTAAGAGCAAAAAAGAATCCATTGCCGCCCATTATCGTTACCCAGTCTGAAGCAGTTCCCGCCCTTCCGGGACTGTCTGCAGGACTTGCCCCAGAAACAGCACGTCCAAGCTGTCCACCAGTAGTAGCACCCCAAGTAAAAAGTTCACCATCGGCATTGATGGCTGACGCCGCAGAATTTGTTGTTCTTGCATCCACCCAGTTATTTGCAGTTCCTATTCGGGTAGGCGTGTTTAGAGAGCTACTATTGCCATGTCCAAGTTGCCCAGAAGTACCTGTTCCCCAACTAAAAAGTTCGCCAGCTGCCGTCCGAGCAACAACAAAATTTGCACCAGCAGAGACGCTTTCCCAATCTGTTCTGCTGCCTACCTGAGTAGGAATACTTCGAGAAGTAGAGTCACCTTGTCCTAGCTGACCTGAGCCGTTTGCGCCCCAGCTAAAAAGTTCACCGTCAGTATTGATGGCATATCCTGAGGTATTTCCTGCTGCAATGTATGCCCAACTAGTGCCCGTTCCCACCTGGGTTGGAGTATTTTGTTCGGGTAGAGGAACGCTCGCAGCTCCCCAACGAAAAATCTCGCCTGCCGAGTTAAGCGCAAGAACATTATTACTTCTTGCAGACACCGCTACCCAATTGGAGGCCGCTCTTATTTGAGTAGGCGTTGTGATATTTCCCGTACCAGCACCTGGTCCACCCTGCCCCATTTGAGGCGCAGTCCAGGCAGCTCCCCAACCAAAAAGCTCACCATCAGCATTGATAGCAAAGGATCCGCCCGCAGCAGTAGCCACTGACACCCAATTAGTGGCAGTACCTACTCGATGCGGAGTAGTTCGATTAGTAAGGTCTCCAAGGCCTAGTTGCCCTGCACCATTTGATCCCCATGCATACATGGGAAAGCCCGCTGGACTGGCTGCGGCAACAGGTGTCACACCTGCAAGTACGGGCAGCAAGCTTACTGCCATCACAGCGAAGATCAGACAAGCAATTACACACGCCCTTATAGAAAATCTCTTCACACAATTCACCCACTTTTTACCTTTTGCACACTTTAAGTACAGCAATCGCTGCACGCGCACACTCTCTACCTACGTAAGTTGTGCCACGTTTTTACTCACACATTTACATACGCCCTCTATAATAACGTTAATAAAAGAGGAGGAAGTTACCTTGAAACAAGTATTTCTTTTCTAGCCCGCGACCTTCCATGTCTCGTACTTAGCCTCTAAAGCATCAATACGGGTACGCAGCAAGGCCAATTCTGGGGAGGACAGGGTGAAGTCTTCTGCAATCAGCGCAAAAGCGTCCTGTCTGGCTAATTCTATGAGCTCATCATCCCTTGAAAGATCTGCAATCTTTAGCTTTGCAATACCGCTTTGTCGAGTCCCTAACAATTCCCCTGCTCCGCGCTGCTTAAGATCTAGCTCCGCCAAACGAAAGCCATCATCTGTACTAAGCAGAGCCTCGAATCGCTCTTTTGCTGCTTCAGAAAAAGAATCCGAGACTAACCAAACCTCACCTGCATGCTGCCCTCTGCCAACACGTCCGCGCAGTTGATGCAACTGCGCAAGACCATAACGGTCAGCATCAAGTATCAACATAGTCGTTGCGTTATGAACGTCTACCCCAACCTCGATTACTGTAGTTGAGACCAATATATCAATCTTGCCAGCATGAAATTGATCCATGATGCATGCTTTTTCTACAGGCTTCATTTTACCTGTAAGCACCTCTACCCTACAGTCACTAAACTCACCCGCAGCCAATTCTTCCATCATTTGCACAGCAGACTGCGCCTCAATTTTTGAAGATTCGTCTACCAAAGCACAGACTATATAAGCCTGGCGCCCTTCTTTTATAGCTGCGTGCACAGCATCATAAGCAGACGCAATCTTAGAAAATTTAATCTTCCTCGTAGTAATTCCAGCACCCGCAATAGGCCGTGCACGTAGATAGCTTGCGGCAAGATCCCCAAATGCAGTTAGCGTCAGAGTGCGCGGGATAGGTGTAGCACTCATAACAAGTACGTCTGCACTCTCCCCTTTTGCATGAAGTGTCTTGCGTTGTTGCACACCAAAGCGGTGCTGCTCGTCAACAATGGCCAAAGTCATATGTTGAAACTGAACGTCCTCTTCAAGAAGCGCGTGGGTACCAAATAAAACCTTGACCCCTCCTGAAGTGAGCTGTTGAAGCAGAATCTTTTTGTCTGCTGCAGTTGTTGAACCTGTCAAAAGTCCCCAGGTCAAACCAATCTCATCAAAAAGGGGCCCCAATTTATTGGCGTATTGTTGTGCAAGCACCTCAGTCGGTGCCATCATTGTTGCTTGTCCCCCAGAGTCTGCAGCCACTGCCAAAGCATAAGCCGCAACAACGGTCTTTCCTGTTCCTACGTCACCCAGCAACAGGCGCTGCATAGGATGTTTAGATGCCATGTCATCAAGAATCTCTGAAACGGCCTGATCTTGATCCTCTGTTAAAGCAAAAGGCAATTTTTCTGTTAGAGCCTGATGCAGAAATCCAAAGGGTATGTGAACGTAGCCTGAGGTCTCGCTTGTCATGCGATAGCGCCTTCTTGCAATCAATAGCTGCAAGTCAAGCAGCTCCCCGTAGGCTAGACGCTCACGTGCAGTCTGAGCCTCTTCAAGCTGCTTAGGGAAATGTAGCCTTCGCAGTGCCCAGCCATATGAGACAAGTCCGCGTCGCTGCAAAATATCAATAGGTAAATATTCACTAACCTGAGCATAATCATCTACTGCCGCGGCTATAAGGCGTCGTAACCAACCAACAGAAAGACCTTCCGTCGTACTGTGCACAGGCAGAACCTTGCCCATGTGTCTACCCTCATCAGGCTCACTGCTTTCTTGCGGGGAATCTGCGATTTTTTCGACAAAGGGTTGAATGATTTGCTTAAACCCATTGCGATATTTAACATCACCAGAAAAAGCCAAAGTCTGGCCCTGTTTATAGCTAGCTTCAACCCAGGGCTGATTGAACCATACCCCTATAAGGGTTCCTGTTCCGTCAATCAGGGTGACCTCTGTGATAGTTAGTCGTCTACCCCCACGCCCTCTAGTTGTACGTTTAACAACTTCATACACAGAGCCAACTACTGTGGCTTCCCCTGGCTGAACAGCTCCTAACTGGGCTGTGCTGGTTAAATCAAGATAACGATAAGGGGCATGGTGAAGCAAGTCGCCAATACGCTGAATCCCTAGTGATTCTAATAGCTTTGCACGACTTTCATTGACGTAGCGGGCATGAACAACTGCTTGCCCCCATGCCAATAAGCGACTGGCAGGATTACTATTTTGCGAAGTCACGCGGGTCAAGGTCACGCCAGTGTAAGCTAGCCGCGGTACCAGGTCCTGCGTAGATACCTACGATAATACCGATTTGTTCAAGACCCGTAAAGGTGCCTGGCATCTCTGTCTCTTTTATTTTGTCATGCAATTCATTTGCAACATCATCAACCTCTGCGCGAAGCAGTAGATACCTTAGGTTATCGGTATCTGCATCCCCGTAGCGTTCGTGAAGAATCTTCGGAATTGCCTGGAAGGCTTTCTTGCGCCCCCGTGTCTTTTTTACCGTATCAATAACACCATCATCTTCAAAGGTGCAAATAGGTTTAATATCAAGAGCTGATGCAAGCAGGCCTGCTGTTCGCCCAGCACGTCCTCCGCGCACAAGGTATTCCAGCGTGTCAAACACGATAAGCAAGCTCATGCTATCACGAACAGCTTGCAAGTAATCAATTGCTTGTTCTGAGCTAAGTCCTGCATTTACCGCCTTAATCGCTTGGTCGCACAGCACAACCATAGCCCAAGTAATAATGCGTGAATCGAAAACGCGTGTAGGAATAACAGCGTTTTCTGCTGCCATCAGGGCAACATCATGCGTAGATGAAAGTCCTGTGGACATGGTGATAATAATGACCTCTTCATAGCCTGCATCGGCCGCCTCTTGAATTTTTTGATCGTAAATTAGACGGTTAGGTTGCGAAGTTTTTGGCAAACTTTCGTAATCACTAAGCAATGCTTCCCAAAAATCACGCGCAGCAAAGCTATCAGAATCTGAAGTGCTACCATCGGGGAAAGCTAGTGGCACAGGAATAAGACTGTAGCCACGAGCTAATACCTCATTATTGGTAAGATCACAGCCACCATCAGTAATAATAGCGATTTTTGATTGGTTTTCAGGCATTGCTGCTCCTTACAGTATTGCGTCATACCACTACGATAGAGCCAGACGAACTTTAACTTCGGCCAGACTTTTTTGCTTAGACTTACTCGCAGGCTAACAGCAGAGGATACAATGGCTGATCTCCACGCTGCTCGTCAACCTCTAAATCCGGATAAGCTGCTTGGACTTTCTCAACCAAAGCCGCAAGGGCTTCATCGCTAAAGTCTTCCCCTGCCAGTATGGTGATGTTCTCACAGGCGGAAGCATTAAGCTTTGATAGCAATTCTAAAGCAACCGCTTCAACATCCGTTCCTGTCACTTCAATATCTTTCGAGTTAACGATACCCATGATATCGCCCTCTTTGATATCACCCACTGCTGGTGCTTTTGAGTTCTTAATGGCCGTGGTTACCTCGCCATAGTGAACCTCCTCTGCACTTTCAAGCATTTCTTCTGCAAGTGCATCTAGGTCTGAAGAACTAGGATCAAACATAAGCATTGCAGAGAAAGCTGCTGGCACATTAGTGGTTGGCACTACGGCTGCAGGCACGGACAAGGCAGTCGCTGCTGCCTGTGCAGCCATTACAATGTTCTTGTTGTTTGGCAATAGTATAAAGCCGTCTGCAGAAAGCTTCTCTGCAGCATCAATGAAGTCCTGTGTGGAAGGATTCATGGTTTGTCCACCCGTTATAACGTAATCTACACCAAGCGAAGTCAAAATATCAGCAAGGCCAGGACCAGAAGCAACGGCTATCGTTGCAATGGGCTTATGCTCTACCGGTGCAGACTCGGCGGCCTGTTGAGCCTGTTGCTGGCGCATATTATGAATATGCACTTCTGCCAATTGTCCGCGCTCTAAGTGATAAGCCAAAACTGCTGCTGGGTTATCAGTGTGCACGTGAACTTTGTACTGTCCCGCATCTCCCACAATAAGCTCACTACCACCAATAGTTCCTAGGTAGTCCAGAGCAAGGTCCTTACAGTAATTTTCACCCATGAAAAGGAATTCGGTACAGTAAAGGAACTCGTCATCATTCCAGTCATCAACGGGGACAACAACCATTTCGTTACTACGCATAGGTTCGAATTGAGGCATATCTGCAACTTCACGCCCTAGCAGCAAAGCAGAAAAGGCATCAAAGACTATTGCTAGACCAAAACCACCTGCATCTACTACATTTGCTTCTTTCAAAACGGGAAGCAAATCTGGTGTTCGGCGCACAGATTCATGAGCCGCAGCTGAAACTCCATCCATGGCAGCCTCTAGGTCAAGTCCGGCATCAGCAGCCGTGCGTGCGGCAGTTGCCATATCAGCGATTACTGTAAGTATCGTTCCCTCTACAGGCTTACGTACCGCCTGCCAGGCGACCTCTTTCGCACGCTCTAGCGAAGTAGCAAGGCGCTCTGCCGCCTCAAAACCTTCTGAGGCAACAAGGCCTTCGCAGCATCCGCGGATAATCTGCGAAAGAATAACACCAGAGTTCCCACGTGCACCCATAAGTGAACCATGGGTTGCAGACTTGCAGATTTCAGCCAAACTAGCATCTGCAGACAACTTCGACACATCAGCAATAACTGACTCTAGTGTCAATGACATATTTGTGCCTGTATCCCCGTCAGGGACAGGAAAAACATTCAGGCGATTCACTTCTTCAACACGTGATTTTAGTGCTGCAGCAGCACCTGCGATTATAGCAGTTGCAGGAGCCGCCGTAGTAGGTTTAGAGTCACTCATTGTATGCCCCCTAGCGCACTTTCACTTCAAGGACATGCACATCAACACGATTGACTTCAATTTCAGTCATGGAGGTTAGTGTATAACGGACACGGTCAGCCAGATTACGCGAGACTTCCGCAAGTTGAGTTCCGTACTCAATAACAACGTATAAATCTACCTCAACAGTATTAGGAATAGGCTGTCCATCTGCGTCTACTGAATTGGTGATCTTAACACCCTTGCGCAACCTATTTTGCGGCAAAAGTTGAACCAATCCATCACGAACAGTCGGTGCTGCCATACCTACAACACCATAGCTTTCTAGAGCAGAGTAACCTGCCAGATCGCCTAAAACTTCTATGGAAATGTGTACTGCACCGCCAGTCAATTCAGCTGTCATGTAACTCCCTTTCTTAAGGTAATTGTTAGCCAACTATTATAACAAAAGTGACCCAATGAAAGAGTGCGCCCACTGATGAGCGCACTCCGATTAGCTAAGTTTTCGATACAGAATCCATCTGCACTTGAGGCGACACTAAGCAATGCCCTCCCTCTTTTAAGTTAGCAATTTCTAGCAACTTAAACTTAAGCGCTGGCTCCTAGGTCATAGCGTGTAAAGGCTTCAATTTCAATAGTATCGTCTAGCTGCTTAGCGACGCGCTTCGTGTACTCGTCAATGCTGATATCCATATCCTTGACATAAGCTTGTTCAACTAGTGCTTGTTCTTTAAAGAACTTATTCAGGCGACCTTCTGCCATCTTTTCTTGAATCTGCTCTGGCTTGCCACTTTCTGCAGCCTGCGTCTTATAGATTTCTTTCTCGCGCTCGATTACTGCAGAGTCAAAGCCTTCACGACGAACTGCAATTGGATTCGCAGCCGCAACCTGCATCGCCACGTCACGCGCAAAAATCTTAAAGACTTCTGCATCTGCTGTAACCTGATTACCCAGCTTAAACATAACCATGATGCCAATTTTTGCTCCGCCATGAATATAGGCAGACAGGGCACCTGTGCTCTCCAGTTCAGCGCGCTCAAAGCGGGCAACCTGGATGTTTTCACCCAGCTTACCAACAGTCTCACCAAAAAGTTCTTCGATAGTGATGTCACGATTAGGAACACTAAGAGTCATAAGTTCCGCAGCGTCAACTGGATTATCTTTCGCCACAACCTCTGCAAGTAGCTTTACAAAACTCGTGAAATTTTCATTCATTGCCACGAAGTCAGTTTCACAATTAACCTCGATAAGCACGCCTGTTTTTGAGTCTACGCTTATATATTCTGCAATTGCGCCCTCGTTGGTCGCGCGCCCAGCCTTCTTAGCAGCGGTTGCAAGTCCTCGAGTGCGCAGAAAATCAATAGCTTTCTCAATATCACCGTCTACTTCTTGAAGCGCTTCCTTGCACTCCATCATGCCAGCTCCAGTCTTCTCACGAAGTTCTTTTACTAGCTTTGCACTAACATTTGACATGATCTACTCCTCTCAAAGTGGATGGTTATGCAGGTGTTGTGCCTGTTTCTGCGGCCGCCTCTGCCTCTGCTTCTGCAAGTTCTTCTGCATCAGGGGCTGTATCATCAGGATTTTCTTCTGGGCGAACAGGGCTGTGTTCTAGATGTTGGGTTGCCGCAGGGGACGCAACATCTGCAGCAGCAGCCTTCTCTGCCTCTGCTTCTGCAGCTTTCATGGCTGTTACCCCACCATTACCTTCTAGTACTGCAGCAGAGATTACATTAGTAATCAGCGAAATCGAGCGAATTGCATCGTCATTTGCAGGAATGGGGAAATCAACCTCATCTGGGTCGCTGTTAGTATCAAGAATCGCGATGATTGGAATACCTAGACGGCGAGCCTCTGCAACAGCAATAGTTTCACGCATAGTGTCCACAATGAAAAGTGCTGCTGGTAGGCTACGCATATTGCGGATACCCTCTAGATTATTGCGCAGCTTTGTAAGTTCTTTACCTTTAAGGATCTGCTCTTTCTTAGGCAGAGTTGCCATAGTGCCATCTTCAATCATGGCTTCAAGCTTCTCCATGTGCGCCACACGCAAACGAACAGTTTCAAAGTTAGTAAGCATGCCGCCCAGCCAGCGATTAGTAACGTAGGGCATACCAGCCTGCTTTGCAGCCTTCTCTAGCGGTTCTTGAGCCTGCTTCTTCGTACCGACGAAAAGGATTTCCCCGCCACGTTGACCTACAGTATAAGAATACTTATACGCCTTCTCAAGTTCTGCCATAGTTTTTTGAAGATTAAGAATGTAGATGCCGCCACGTTGAGTAAAAATGTAGGGCTTCATCTTCGGATTCCAACGACGGGTCTGATGCCCAAAGTGGACGCCTGCTTCCAGCAGGCCTTTCATAGTAACAGTAGCCATAAGTAGTACCTATTCCTTTCGTTGTTTCCTCTGCAAGCTTCTTCCCAGAGACTTCACCCTTTTGGGCACGCCGAAGCTCTAGTCCACTTGCATGTGTATTTACTGAAGATGGGGCGAGTAACGGGATTTGAACCCGCGGCCTCCTGAGCCACAGTCAGGCGCTCTAACCAGCTGAGCTATACCCGCCACTTTCAGCAGCTAGATATTGTAACAAATAACCCTGCTACCAGTCTAGAGAGAATTGTGGGCTTGCTGCCATATATATTGCTCGTGCTACATGATCACGCCAAAAGCCCGAGTCAAAATTTTCTATATCTGCTGCACTTGCCGTGCTACCCAAAACTATCTCTATCGTGTTGCGCTCCCCTGCCTGCCCAGCAAGGTTAGCACGCACAATGTGAGCTGATAACTGATTGTCAATCATGCGTTCATAGATTGCTCGGGCAGTTGATTCTTCGTCCTGCAGGGCAGAGCGTACGATAATTCCCGATGGCCCTTCTTCTCTGACCGTCAAGATAATGTGTAGTTCTGGCGATGTTCGTGCAGCACGTGCCCTGTACTCGTCCTCGTCTACATCACGCTCAGTGCTTGTACGCGTAATCGTGACATCAGCCTCGGCAGCCTCGAACAATGAGGAAAGTCTACGTGCCACGTCAAAACTAACGTCTCCTGCGGCGGTGGAAGTAAAGTGCGGCTCGATTGCGACACGCAATCCGTCAAGTTGGTAGTCAACAAGTCCTGCGCTGATGATAGGTGTCGCAACATACATGATGATGCGCGTACTCTCTAGGTCATCTGATTCATAAAATCGTGTTCCTGAGGGAGGAACAGTAAGCAAAACAGATCCTGCCGGTGCTTCTGATTGCATGTACTCGACAGTAACATTAAGCCCTAGCCTCTCAAGCTTAGTACGTGCGTCAACAATGTCCTCCGCTATCACATTGGGCAGGCTAAACCCGCCAAGACCTGCCGACACAAGCAGGTCAACACTGTCACCACGCTGAGCAATCTTTCCTGGGGCAGGGCTTTGACCAATGACCTCGCCCTCTGGAATATCAGATATCTGCAAAGTAATGGCACCTAGCTCCAGACCATTTTCCGTAAGCAATACAGAAGCCTCTGATTCCGCGAGCTCTGTAACCTCAGGAACATCGACACGTGCGTAAGCCCACGTAGCAACTATCAAGTAGGACACCACGATTGCCGCAGAAAGCGTCCACAGCGAAGCCCTTGCAGCAATTTCTGCGCTGATTAAGCGCCTGCGCTCCGGACGTTTGCGGTCCAAGGCGGGCACCCTCAGAAGGTCCGCTGTGCGACGATTCTCCGCTGTCACTCTAAAGTCCTTATTTCCAATTCCTTAAAGGGAAACCTGATCTGTACGGTAGAAGCTCTGAATGAAACGAATACTCTTTGTCTTGCAGTCCATAATGACCGAATGGGCACGGTCTCCGTCCCCAACCCCTCCCAAAAGTTCACCATCGGTGATTCCTGTAGCTAAGAAAACGGCATCGTCACTACGAACTAAGTCATCGCGTTGTAGCACGGCATCAACATCCAGTTCAGCAGTCTTGATAGCACGGGCGCGCTCTTCCTCATTTCTAAAGAGAAAGCGTCCCTGGAAGCCGCCGTCCATGCAGCGCATGGCAGTAGCCGCCAATACCCCTTCAGGGGCAGCCCCGCTACCCATGTACAAATCAACGCCCGTATTGTCCATGGCTGTTGCCATCGCCGCAAAAATGTCACCATCCCCTATTAGACGTACACGCGCACCAGCTTTGCGAACAGCAGCAATCTTCTCTGCATTGCGATCGCGATCAAGAAAGCAGACCGTGAGCTCTTCAACTGTCTTACCTAGAGCCTCTGCAACCGCTTTGCAATTCTCTTCAGGACTTGCATCAATGTCGATAGCATTTGCTGCTTTAGGCCCTACAGCAATCTTTTCCATATAGGTATCAGGTGCATAAAGTAAGGCTCCTCGGGGGGCAAAAGCCAACACAGCAAGTGAATTCGGCTGAGAATAGGCACACATATTGGTACCTTCTACAGGATCTACAGCAATATCAATCTCTTCACCGCCCAGACCTACCTCTTCACCAATGTAGAGCATAGGGGCTTCGTCGCGCTCTCCTTCGCCAATAACAACTCGACCAGAAATGTGCAGTTCATTCAAAGCTTCGCGCATAGCCTCTACCGCCGCACCATCGGCAATCTTTTTCTCTCCCCTGCCAACCCACTTACCTGCCGCAAAAGCAGCTGCTTCTGTTACAGCAAGCATTTGGTTGATTCTGACCTGATCCATACCTTCTTACCTCTTTCTCTTCAGTCGTGCAGCAAAGTGACCATCAGGGCCTTCTGACTGCGGTAATGCGTTTAAATAACCTTCCGGCGTTATTGCAGAGGAAAAACTTGGTGCAAGCTCATTACTGCCAAGTGGCTCAATAGCGTAATCTTTGCCCTGTGGCGAATCTAGGAACTTATGAACTACCTTCTGGTTTTCTTCTTCAGCAATTGTACATGTAGCATAAAGTAAACTGCCCCCAGGGACAACAAACTGTGATGACCAGTTAAGCATCTTTAGACCTAGCTGCGCTAACTGATTCACATCCTCTGGCTGAAGCTTCCATCGCTTATCAACAGCACGACGCAAAGTTCCCAACCCCGAACAAGGTGCATCAACAAGCACCGTATCAAACTTAGATTGTCCTGCCTGATTTTCTAGGTACTCTTTAGCTGAAGCTTTTCTAACATCAAGAGTCACAAAAGACACCTCTTGCGCCCCGTATTCGGCAGCTGCCCTCTGTGCAACTTTAGTTTTGAAATCATGCAAATCAAGGCCTATAAGGGAAGCTGGTCCCCCCAATCGTCTGGCACTAGCAGCAAGCGCGAGCGACTTCATCCCGCGCCCGCTCCCAACTTCTAGAATACGCTGATCGGGTCGCACCCCACAAAGTGCAACCACCTGCTGAGCAGCCAAATCCATCGCTACAAAAGACTTTCTTTGAGTAGGGTTTAATGCCCAGAATTGCGCCCTGTTTTTAATGAGTAGTGCGCCCTGAATACCTGCGGACTCCCATTCAATACCTGCCGCTTCTAAAGCGATGATAGACTGCTTTTCTGACTGTAAAAAGGGTAGCTGCGCAACATAAAGCGGGGCTGGCTCATTATTCACTGCCATGACTCTACCTGCCGCTTCTGCTCCGTACTCTTCTTGAAGAAGCTCTGCGATCCACAAGGGATGTCCGTGCAGTCTTGCCGCCGCTGCAATATTGCTTAGCGGGTCACCTCCAGGAAAGATTTGATTACGTTTTTCACTTAATCTACGCAGTACTGCATTGGAAAGACCACTATAAGTTTTTGATCGTGTTGCAAAGCGTACAAGTTCTACCCCCTGGTTTACCACTACATAGGGCTCTGTGTTTTCAAAGAAAAGCTCATAGGCAGCAATGGCAAGGGCGTCCTTGACATCACCTGGAGTATCATCTGGACGACTAAGTTCCGTGGCTACCAGTTCATTCAGCGTTCCCCGTGTAGCGATTGTTCCATACGCTAAACGTGTGGCAAATGCCTTGTCACGCGAAGATACTTGTGCCCGCGATACAGCACTTTGCATGGCTTCAGGGGCAAACGAATCTCGCTCTCTGACACGCCTGACTACTTTAAGAGCAAGACGTCTTGCTGGACTTAGTCCCATGATAATCCCTCTGATGACTTTGGAAAGCCATTAAACCAGTCTGCCGCTAACATTACCTTTTTATTGTCAGGTTTCACTTCTAATAACTCAACAGCACCATCTACACAGCCCAGCAGAATATAGCGTGTGCCCTGATGTTTAACCAGCTTAACTTTCCCTGCGGGAATCGCTATTGCAGATTGTGGCGCTTCTTCAAACGTCCCTAAGTCAAAAGTTCGCGCGGCAAGTACTGCTGTCCCCTTTTCTTCTACTTCTAGACGTGCAGGCGCACTTTCACTGCTAGCCCGCACACGCCTTACAAAGTCAACCGCTGATAAATCCGCGGATAGCTTTAGATCTGACTTTTCGATTTTATCTGCATAGGTTACCTTACCCTTATCCTGTGTAACCCACTGGACATTACCCTCTAGCAAAGCTGGCATTACGCTAACAAGTAAGCGCGCACCCAAATCGGCAAGTTCCTTGCGGAGCTGTGTGGAACTCTTCTCTCCTACTTCAATAGATTCTATGGCGCAGTAAGGACCCGTATCCAAGCCTTCTTCCATTCGCATAATACTTACCCCCGTTTGCGCATCTCCCGCAAGTATTGCGCGCTCAATGGGGGCTGCTCCACGCCATCTTGGCAATAGTGAGGCATGCACGTTTATGCATCCATGTGTAGGAATATCTAGTACCTCTGGGGGCAAGATCATACCGTAAGCAGCAACGATTATGATATCTGGTCGCAGGCTACGTAATTGCTCTTGAACTTCTTCATCACGCAGGCTATGCGGGCGAAATAAGGGCAGTTCTTTTTCGATCGCCAATTGGCTCACAGCCGAAGGAACTGTAGCTTTTCCGCGTTTAGAGGCAGCATCTGGCCTCGAGTACACCGCCACGACTTCATGGTATGTCTCGCAAGAATCCAGCATGAGGTCAAGAATCTGCGCAGCAAAGCTAGGGGTCCCCATAAAAACAATTCGTGTTTTTTGCATCACAAAAGCAGGGCGTTCTATACGTTCTGAATGCTCTAGCTGTTGCCCTAGAGTATTAAGCAAGCCTACTCCGTAAACACCCAAATCATTCATCTAGAAAACCTCGTCACCTTACTGTTAGCTAGCACGTAAATCAAAATATTCTCTTAGGGCTAACTTTTTGTCCTCTTCATCCAGTCTTTCTACAAAAGTTACACCATCAAGATGGTCAATCTCATGCTGAAAAACACGCGCAAGGAAACCTTCAGCCTCTACGGTAACAGGCCTTCCCGACCGGTCATAACCCTCTGCAATCACCTTTTCCGCACGATTAACTGGCGCATATAGGGCAGGAAAAGAAAGGCAGCCCTCTTCATCCTCAAGTAAAGTTTCACTACGGTAGGTAATACTCGGATTAATTAATGCACTTTCGCCCTCTTCATCCCCACCGTCATAGACAAAAACACGCTTCGGGATGCCTACCTGAATGGCAGCAAGTCCTGCACCTTTCTCTTTGCGCATTGTTTCAATCAAATCAACGATTAGCTGATCAAGGTCTGCTTTTTCCTCTTCAGAATTGAAGTTAATTTCAATACTCTTCTGAGACAATCTTGGATCAGGGTGGGCTAAAACTTCATAGCTTCGCACAGGCTTAAGCTTTGCGAAGGCTTGCTTGATATTCAAGTGTTTGCTCCTTTATTCTTCAAAGGCAATAAGGGTCAGTTCACCGTCATCCGGGATGACAACATTGTCCTCACCTTGAGTAATTATGACATTCTCTGGTCGTGCAATCTGAATTTCGGCTTCAAGCACTCCATCAAAGGCTTCTTCACTGCCGTCTATAAGCGCCCCGTCAAAAGCAACATTACCATCAATAACAACACGGACATCGCTTGCATGACCTTCGCGTGCCTCAATGGTGAAAGAAAAGGGTATGCGCTGCTCCTCAGGAACATATTCAGACGGGTTAGCTGTTACTGTTGTCTCTACCCCCGCTGGTAGAGGATTTAAACTAGGGCCATCGTTGTCTCTGGTAAGTAGAAGAATCGCACCTGCAATTACAACTATCACGACAGCAGCAATCGCAACGACCCTCCAATTCATCTCATGTTCTATTTTTCGTGGCGCAGCGTTGGTAGCATAACTGTAGCTAGGTCTACTAATAGCATCACGCCTGCTATTTCCTGATTGGACCTCGTATTGTTCTAAGAAAGGAGTGGGATCTACGTCACAAACCTTGCAGTAGCTAAGGATATAGCCTCTCACATATCCTGCAGCGGGCAAGGCAGAATGATTGTCATCCTCAAGGCTATAGATGGCGGCAAGCATAATATGAGTACGCTGTGCCATGTCATGGGCAGACAGTCCAGACTTTTTCCTGGCTTCAATGAGCATGTCGCCCAAGGTGGTCATCCTATGTGTCTTCCTCCCCGTCAGGTGCCATCATTTGCGCTAAAGCTTCCACGTCAATAAGCACTTCGCGTGGTTTCGATCCATCTGGTGGCCCCACAACCCCTCTTGACTGTAACATATCCATGATACGTCCTGCACGCGAATAGCCAACTTTAAAACGTCTTTGTATACCAGAAGTCGATCCAAAGCCTGCAGCAACAACCATTTCGGCAGCCTCCCACAGTAAAGGGTCGTCTTCTACTGCACTATCACTTCCCCCTGTGGCGCTAGGGTTTAGAGTGGCAAGAATGTCTTCTTGGTACTCTACCTCGCCAGACTGCTCTTTGATACTTTCTACAACTGCTTCGATTTCTTGCTCCGATACATAACAGCCCTGAACACGTTTCGGGTGAGGCCACGCAGGAATAGAAAACAACATGTCTCCAAGCCCTGTTAATTGTTCAGCGCCTGACTGATCTAGTACTACACGCGAATCAATAGCAGTTGCCGTTCTAAAAGCAACACGGTTAGTTATATTAGCCTTAATTAGAGGCGTCACCACATTTGCGTCGGGACGCTGCGTAGCAACTATCAGATGGATACCGGCTGCACGCGCCAGCTGTGCGATTCGCACAATGGATGACTCTACTTCCTTTGCAGAGACCATCATAAGGTCTGCTAGTTCATCAATTACAATAACCAGATAAGGCATCTCTTCTACGCCTTCATCCAGTTTGCCATCTTGCAAACTTTGATTATATTCCCCAATATTGCGAACGCGCGCTTTTTCAAGTACTTTCAGACGTCTATCCATCTCGTTAACTGCCCATGCAAGCGCAGATGCTGCTTCTTTAGGTGTAGTTACTACAGGCACATAAAGGTGCGGCAGACCATTAAACATGGATAGCTCCACGCGCTTTGGGTCAATAAGTACCATGCGCACCTCTGCAGGTGTTGCACGCATCAAAATCGACATAATCATGGTATTAATCGCAACAGATTTACCTGACCCTGTCGAACCACCAATTAACAGGTGAGGCATTCCTGCTAAATTGCGCGCAATACTTGCACCTGTAATGTCACGACCCATAAATAGAGTTAGTGGACCATCAGCGCTGTCAGCAGGAGTAATAATGTCACCCAAGGTCACTGATGAGCGATCAAGATTTGGCACCTCAACACCTACAAGACTCTCCCCTGGTATCGGAGCCAGTATACGCAAGGTTGGGGCTGCCAAAGCTAGTGACAAATCATTAGCAAGCGCTGTTACCTTATTAAGGCGAATACCCTTTGCAATCTCAACTTTGTATAGCGTGACAGTGGGCCCAACAATCCAATCAACTACGCGTGAATCAACATCAAAAACGCGGAGTGTGTCCACCAGCGCATCAGCAGTTTTTTGCTGCATCGCCTCTGCCTCTGGCGAATCTGCACTGTTATCTGGGCTACTCTTGCTAAGTAAATCGATTGAAGGCAGGACAAAGCCATCCAACGCACGGGGAGCCGTTGTATTCTGATTAAGCTGTGAAGTGTCAGTGTCAATAACTTGCGTGTCACCGCTGTCGTCTACTGCCTTGCCCTTTGTGGCTCTGGCCTTTTCAGCTGCAGCAGCTAAACGGGCAGCTTTCTTGTCTTCTATGACCTGCGTTAATTCATCATCGAAGTTACTCTGAGAAAGTACCTCTGTCGGCTGCTCATCCAAGGTGTTTGGTGCTGGATTCTTGCGCTTGCCACCTCTTGCAGCAGAAATATTACCGGAAGCAACTTTGGCTATTTTTTCAGTACGAGGGGTAAGAGCTGCTTTTTCTGCCTCTCTATGAGCACGCTCCTCTGCCCTGTCTGCCTGGAATTCCGACAACCACTCAAAGATGCCTGAAAGTGAGATTCCTGTTATCACTAATCCGATAACCGCAAGTGCAATGAGGATTACATACGAAATAGCAGCACCTAACAAAGTGTACAGACTCCAGGCTAGGGCATTCCCCAGATATCCTCCATGTGCTTGCAGTGTAGTTGCCTCAAAAGGGGTAGCAGAAGGCACACCAACAGCTGAAAGTCCAACAATTCCTACAATCGCCACCATCAGACAGCTTAATCCAATAGCAAAACGTGCCTCTGTAAAACGCAGCGCCGGAATAAAAAAGGTGAGACCCATAATGATAAGCGCGAAGGGCAAAAAGAAGCGTCCAATGCCTACAATAAGCCCAAGACCCATAGCAATAAATTCCGCAACGACACCTGTCTGTGTTAGCACTACTGCAAGTCCCAGGGCAACACCCAGCGCCAACAGTACAATACCCCAAATATCAGAAGCTGCACGTTCATCAATAATGGGGTCACGCTCTACATTGCGGGAATTGCGACCAGGGGCAGTCCGTAATCCGTTACGAGATCCAGACTTTGCAGTAGACTTACTCTTGCTTTTGTCTGTGCTTTTTCCGCGGCTCTTCGCAGAAGAAGAGCGACTGCCATTACGGGAACCACTTCCCCTTTTTGTCTTTTTTGATGACATGTGACTCTGTCCCCGTTACCTATCTAAATCCTAAACGAAATAAAGTACAATCAACACAACACCCAGAAAGACAGCGTATACAGCAAACCAATTAAGGCTCGTCTTCTGAACAAGCTTAATCATCCCAGCGATAGTTAGATAACCAACCACACCAGCAAGTATGAAACTAATCACAGATATCCAAAAGCTAGGCAGAATAAGCGTACCCTGCGCCATACGCACAATATCGCGCAACGAACCCGCGATAACAATAGGAATAAGCAGCAGAAAACTATAGCGCGTCGCCTGAACCCGCGAAAGTCCTAACCAAAGTCCTCCTGCAATGGTCGCACCACTACGTGAAATCCCTGGGACTATCGCCAGTCCCTGAACCAAGCCAATAAGGGCTGCACGTGCAGGAGTAAGCTTATCCATTGTTCGGTGCAGCTTCGATTTCTGTAAGACATATTCTGACGAAACAAGCATGCCCGCAGTTATAAGGAAGGCAATACCCAGTATAAGCAGGTTACTAGAAAATTCTGCTAGGTGACCTGCAGCTACTAAACCTATTGTCCCCGTAACAAACATGCTGATAATTAGAAAAACGGTAGTGCGACGTTGGGCCGGCATAGTTTCTTTATTTTTTGGTAGCCACGAGATGATAAACTCTTTGATATCTTTACGAAAGTAAACGATGGCTGCAATCGTAGTTGGAATATGCAGAAAAAAATAGAAATCCACGGCAGCTTGTGGGTCACCGTCAAAAAACATATTCAATATAGATAGCTGCCCTGAACTAGAGATAGGAATAAACTCTGTTAGTCCCTGCACGACCGCCATTATGATGGCATAGGTCCATTCGGCAATAGTAGCAAATGCGAACATTACTGGAATCTCTTTCCGTGTCTCTTATATTTCCATAATGACAGGAATCACTATGGGACGTGTCTTGGTTTGCTCCCACACCATTTGTGAGACAGCATCCTTTACCGACCTGCGTGCATTATTCATAGTCGCCTTTTCACGCAGATTCCTTTCGAGAGTCTTTGTGGCTCTTTCCGCAATCTCTGCCTGGAAAAACTGTGGGTCAGATACGCTTACCCCGCGGAAAATCACCTCTACGGTACCCATTGCCTGCTTGCGACTGCGATTAACATTCGCAACAATGGTCACAATACCATCCTGACTTAAGTGTTGCCTATCGCGTAATATGGCGCTATCAAAGTCACCAACGTTTAGACCGTCTACATAGATAACACCATTTTGTACAGGATCTTTTTGGTAAGCACCATCTTCATCAAATTCCAATACATCCCCATTTTCCAGTACGAAGATATAGTCGTCTGGAATGCCTACTTGCAGGGCAAGTTCTCTATGGGCATGTAAATGCCTAGTCTCACCATGAACAGGCAAGAAATACTCTGGCTTAATAAGGTTCAGTAGCAACTTTAGCTCTTCAGATGCGGCATGCCCACTGACGTGCACGCGAGCATCGCGTCCTTCATGAACATCTGCACCGCACTTTACCAGCTGATTAATCACTGTATTTACCGCCTGTTCATTCCCCGGAACAGGTGTGGCGGAAAATATTACCGTGTCACCTGGCATAACACGAATACTTCTGTGTTCGCCAATCGCCATACGGGAAAGTGCGGATAGCGGCTCGCCCTGGCTTCCCGTGCAAAGAACTACGATGTCTTCCGGCGCGTGATCACGCAAATTGAAGGCATCGATAAGCATGTCATCTGGAATAGTCAGATAGCCTAGCTTGCGCGCAATTTCGGTATTTCGCAGCATACTTCGACCTGTTACAGCAACCTTTCTACCTGACGCTATGGCTGCGTCGCAGATTTGCTGCAAACGATGAATGTGACTAGAAAAAGATGCAATAATAATGCGCTGAGTAGCCTGCGCCATGATGGAGCGCAGTGAGCGACCTACTTCGGCCTCGCTAGGAGTAATTCCTGGACGCTCAGCACAGGTAGAGTCTGACAGCAGCAACATTACGCCATCGTCCCCTGCCTTTGCAAGAGCGCTGTAATCTGCAACCTTGCCATTAATCGGAGTCTGATCAAATTTAAAGTCACCTGTGTGTAGTACATTTCCTACAGGAGTCTTGATAAGTACTGCAACTGCATCAGGAATTGAATGATTAACATCAATGAAATTCAGACCAAAGATCCCACAGTCAAAACTGCTATCACTAGTGACCTCAGTAAACTTCGCATTCTTAATGCCGTGCTCTTCAAACTTACCCTTAATAAGACCGCAAGTAAGCTTTGTAGCAATAATTGGAACAGTACGACGACTCAGGTCTTTAAGTAGCCAGGGCAAAGCACCTGTATGATCTTCATGTCCATGCGTAATAACAATCCCACGCAATTTATGCTCATTTTCAACAACATAGGAATAATCAGGCAAAATAAGATCAATACCTAGCTGATTTTCATCAGGGAACATCAATCCTGCATCTACGACGATCATGTCATCGCCATATTCAAAGACTGTCATGTTCTTACCAATGGCATCAAGACCGCCAAGGGGGATTACACGCAAGCGGTTCTCTTGATCACTTCTCTTGCCTTTTGAAGTGCTTTTCTTCGCTCTAATATTGCTGGGTTTAGCGCTACCGGACTTAGGGCCACTAGTTCTCGACTTACGCTTTTGTCCCGACTTGACACTGTCTGCTTTGGCATTATCTGCCTTGCTACCAGATTTTGTTAGCGTTTTATCAGCAGCCTTCACAAGTCGCTTATCGCCAGACTTCGCCAAAGGCTTTGGGGATGTCTTTTTAATGTTTCGCGTCCCCTGCTTTGCCAGTGACTTACCAGCACTTTTCTTAGAATCAGTATTCGTTGATTGTGTAGGTTTTTTTGATGGCTTAGAGCTCATCGAGCCTCCTAAAAGTATTACTCATCACGGTCAACAGCTCTTCTGACTGCTGATCAGTTGCATTTACCAAAGGTAGACGTACGCCGCCTACCGGAAAATCAAGCAATGCTAACGCACGCTTGACTAAAATCGGGTTCGAGGTAGCGAAAAGCTGATTTTGCAAAGGACGCAACACCTGGTCAATGTTCCTTGCTTCCTCATGTCGACCCTCTACGAAGGCCTTAATCATGGCGGCCATTGCAGGGGCTGCAATATTCCCAATAGTGGAAATAACACCTACCCCACCACGCTCTAGATTAGACAAAGTTAGACAATCGTCACCCGCAAATACTTCAAAATTTTCTGAGGTATTTTCTACGATAGTCTCTAGCTGTGTCATATCCTCATTTGCCTGCTTTAGTGCAAGAATATTGGGTACATCATTCGCTAGGCGAATGATAACTTCAGGGTCAATATTTACCACACTACGTCCTGGAATATTATATACAACAACGGGTACATCCACCGCTTCAGCTACGTGGCGCATATGCTGATAGATACCTTCCTGTGGTGGCTTATTGTAATAAGGAGTAACCACCATAACCCCATTGATGCGACCACCCTTCAGTGCGCAGACACGGCGAGCAAACAGGACGCTATCTTCGGTACAGTTGTCACCAACATTGGCCACAAGGGGAACATCTGGCCCCACAGCATCAATGACTGCCTCGAAAAGTTGGCAACGTTCATCGCGGCTGATGGTCGGGCTCTCCCCCGTTGTTCCGTTCACTATAAGACCATCATTGCCCTGATCGATGAGGTTTTTAGCTAGCTCACCAGCGCGAGGCAGGTCAAGCGAACCATCTTCCTTGAAAGGTGTCACCATTGCTGTCAGCAAACGACCAAAGCGTGGTGTATAGGTCATAAAATTCTCCTCATCAATAATGCACGACAGAACACGCGCAGTTGCACGCAAGCATTGCTATTTTCGCATAGCACTGTAGCACTTAAGGGACAGCTATGCCTAATGGCATGATTCGTTACCGATTAGTATTCAAGCCTGGCTGCTTAAAATTATCCGATTTTAAGCGAGGTTTGCTTGCAAAGTACTCATTCTTCTGTCTCTGAGACCGCTTCGTGCAATGCTTCTAGAACCTGAATAATCTCTGCCTCGCTCATGACTCGGCCTTCAAGTTCCTCAAATGTATAAGGCAGAACTTGGTCTTCTGCTACAGCGAAGTCGCTAAAGAATTGCCCGTAAGAACCCTGCTCATTTTCTGCTACAACAAAAGCACCTATCCAGGACCAATAGACGCGATAGTCTGAGTGTTTATACGCAGCGTCATGATTACTAATCAAATAATCGTTAAGCTCATCTTTAACTGCAAGATACTGCTGGTAACCCTCATCAAAGCTATGTGCAATCATAGCTGCATGCTGCTCACGCCATACCAACAGCGTGCGCACCCAACCCCCTGCATCGTCATATAGGGGCAGAAAATACATGACAGGTGCCACAGGATCTATCCAATCCTTTATGCTTGATCCATCTGTATCATCTGCGCTATCAGTCCCCAAAGGGAAAACTTCAAGATAGTTATCCAGAGGTGCCTGCAGGTTAAAAATCGGCTGCCCCGCCAGGATGCGATAATCTGGGTTTTGCAGGGCTCCTGCGGTAACATCTGCAGAATCTTCCCAAATCATGAGCCAATCCTGTGTGGTCACTGGTCGCGTCAAATCGTAGCGCATAGTACTTACATAGCAACCAGAAAGTATCAGGGTGCTTGCTATTAGCCCCGCCAGCAGCACACCCGTAGTCAATAATGTATATGTACGCCTCTGCTTTGCGAATTTCATCAAGAATAAACGAGTCTTCTTCAATCGAAGATAAACTAACATCAAATCAGAAAGAGGGAAACGATTACTCCCACTACCCCAATTGCGGCCAAGGCAAACACAGGAACCTTAGGCATCTTGCCCCCTTTATCCATAGCGCGCCCGAATAGGAAGAAAACAAAAGGATGCACTAGGAAGGGCATGGCAAAGATGAAGGGTAGCAGACTTGCGATTTCTACACCAAACATCCCGTCCTGTGTCGCAGCAAAGAGGCCAAAGTGTGAAAGTGATGATGTTACCGCAGCCGCCGCATAGTCCAGATCCATTCCAGCAATACTTAGCAGAACAAAACCACCAAACATTGCTGTGAGCTGCCAGCCCAGAGAGAACTGCATGAGACTTGTGATTTCTTTATTGTTGTCTCCTTTAGCTTTTCTTAAAGACATGAAGGATAGCCCTGTTAGTACCATGCCCACTGCAAGCACTGCAATTGCTGGAATAAGCATTAAGCTGCCCTGGGCTGCACTGAGGGCAAGTACAGAAAAGACAAAAATGTGAGCGATGAAAGGCATATTAATCATAATAGGAGTTCTATTTGCTGCCTTTTCCCCAAGGTCGCCTGCCGTACAAGCACCCGTAAGCCCCGCATGAGACAGGCCACCTGCAAGACCAGGGGCCAAGTTTCGAATATCTACCGTCTTTGCAAGTAGTATGAGCAATGCGATACCACCAAACATCCATACCAGCTGTCCAAAGAAACCAAAGACGAGAACTGCGCTCATTTCAGGTGCGCCAAAGGCCTCCATGATACGAGACCCACCAATCATAAAGTTAGCTGCAAGTACAATCGGCAGACCCGCAAAAAGCAAAGACCTAATAGTGGATCCAAAAGACCACTTATAGAAAACTGCCCCTAAGCTTGCTGTAATCACCATGGCAAAGAATATCTGCGGTAACGCAATAACAGGGGCTATAAAAAACGCAGCATAGAAACTTGCAATCAATATTACACAGATTACAACCGTTTCAAGTATGCCTTTCCTAACATAGAGCTTTCTATTTTCAAAAGTTGTTCTATGATCAATAAGTATCACCGAAAGAGTCAGTCCCACAAAGGCCATCAAGGGATAGTACTGACTTAATGCACTTCCATTACTTCCTACAATAAGCCTAAAGATTGACTCAATTCCTAGCAACAGAAAGAAGGTGCGAATAATGAAGAAAAGTTGTCCACTAGTAGTGCCTACAACAACCTCTTTCTCTGATAAGACTATTGACCTGTCTGGACCAACTACCTTTTTATTAAATATTTTGCGAAGCTCCTGACCACCCACAAAAAAGGTCGCAATAAGTGCGATTATGGTAGTTCGGCTAACAAGGTCAACCATCACAAATTCAGGAAGTCCTGGTAAAGCGACATCAGTGGCTACAAGAATATAACCCATACCTAAGCCGAAAATTACCACAAGAAGAATCGCGGAATACCTGGTTCCTGCAACAAGGGTTCTTGCTACAAGCACAAGGGGCACTAAGAGAAGTAGCGTCAACCAAAAATGATTCAAAAATTGAACATCAGCAAGAATGTCTGGCACCTAAATCCTCCTCTTATTTACGACCATCTATCTATGACTGCCCAGTTAAATCCTAATTGCTTGGCTCAAAATCTGCACATATAGTGATTTTAACAGACGGAATTAATTATCTCTGCATGAGCAGCGCTGGGATCATCTGTCTTAAAAAAGGCATTTCCTGCCACAAATACCTGAGCCCCAACGGATGCACACTGTGCTGCAGTTTCTGGATTAATGCCTCCATCAACCTGAACCAACGGATAGTATCCTGATTTTTCACAAAGGGTTTTAAGCTGCGCCAAACGCGTTAATGTCTCTGGGATAAATGACTGTCCAGAAAACCCAGGAAATACCGACATGATAAGCACCATATCTAGGTAGGGTAAAAACTTCTCAAGAGACGTGACAGAAGCATCTGGCTTAATGGAAAGGCCAAATCTTTTACCTTGAGCACGAACAAGTTCTGCCATTTTTATCACATCTTTAGATGATTCTAAATGCACAGTAATGTAGTCACATCCCGCGTCAAGATACCACTGAATGGTCTCGTCAGGATTGTCAATCATAAGATGTACATCAAAAACAAGGTCAGAGCGCGAGCGCAAAGAAGCAATAAGAGGAGGTCCAAAGGTAAGGTTGGGCACAAAGTGCCCGTCCATTACATCAAGATGAATCCACGGTGCTCCAGCATTTTCCACCGTCCTAAGGGCAGCATTTAAGTCAGCAAAATCTGCCGATAATAGCGAGGGTGAAATTATGGGTGTTTTCACCCTAGCAGACATCCGTACCCGCCTGGGCTGCCTTGCGTGCCATCTTTGTCAGTAAGTCCATATTGGTCTCTGTTTGTTTATATCCATTAATAAGTTGCTGCATAGAGCGATCAGGGTCAACATTGTGTAAGATGCGACGAACACCCCAAACCAAAGGAGCCTCGTGTGGTGAAAGTAGCAACTCTTCTTTACGGGTACCTGAAGCAACAATATCAATCGCTGGGAAGATGCGGCGATCTGCTAAACCACGATCAAGGCGTAGTTCCATGTTACCCGTACCTTTGAATTCTTCAAAGATGACTTCGTCCATCTTTGAGCCTGTCTCGATAAGAGCCGTGGCAAGAATCGTAAGAGACCCACCACCTTCAATATTGCGCGCAGCACCAAAGAATTTCTTTGGTGGATACAGAGCAGCAGAATCAACGCCACCTGAAAGAATGCGACCTGAAGCAGGGGCAGCCAGATTATAGGCACGAGCAAGCCTTGTAATAGAGTCCAGCAAGATCACAACGTCGCGACCAGTCTCTACAAGACGCTTTGCGCGTTCTAGTACAAGCTCCGTCACTGCAATGTGATTTTCTGAAGGCATGTCAAAGGTACTGGAAATAACTTCGCCATGAATCGAGCGCTGCATGTCTGTTACTTCTTCTGGGCGCTCATCAACCAGCAGACACATCAAGTGCACTTCTGGATTATTGGCATGAATTGAAGCTGCAATATCCTTGAGAATTTCAGTCTTACCTGCTTTAGGAGGCGAGACAATCATGCCACGCTGACCCTTTCCAATAGGCGCAACCAGATCAATAGTGCGCGCAGAGAAGTCCTTACCACCACGCTCCATAACCAGGCGTTCATCGGGGTAAACAGGAGTCAACGAACTAAAACGTGCACGGTCACCCAAGTCTTCTAAAGCAACCCCATTAACGCTTGTAATTTCCTTAAGTGCAGCAAACTTTTCATTTTCACGGGGCGGACGACCCTGCCTTCCAACAATAAAGTCGCCACGACGCAAGCGGTTACGCCTAATAAGTGATGCTGACACATATACATCGCTTTGTCCTGCTAGATAGCCCGTAGTGCGCAGGAACCCATACCCTTCAGGAAGTGTATCCAGTACTCCTTCAACAGGTTGCATCTCTGCTTCCCTGCGAGCAGCCTCAGCAGCAGCTGCAGCTTCCGCAGCCTCTACTGCAGCCTTTTCAGCTTCTGCGCGTGCAGCCTCAGCACGGGCAACATAGCCAGCATGCACAAGTTCAACCAATTCAGCTTTGGGGATAGTTGATTTCTTTAACTCAAGACCCAGCTCTGCGGCGAATTCGCGCAGTTCCGCAACCTTGCTTTTCGTGAGTTCTTCCTTTTCAGGAATAGGAGGTAGGTCAATCTTTGACTGAACTACCTGTTGGACTTTTTGTGATTTGTCTCTTTGTCCGCCATGCTGTCTATTGCGATGACCACCTTGCCTGTGATTTTGTTTACCGCCTTTTGCTGGTTTGCTAGAGTTTTTTCCCTGGTTACCAGCATCGTTCATACCGCTACTACGTCTGTTTCGTTTTCGAGGACGTTGGTTCATGCCTGAATTACCTTCTTCCAATCTGCTTCAAAAGATGCCAGTCCCCTATCAGTCAAGGGATGCTCTACAAGCTTCTTCAGTACACCAAAGGGTACTGTCGCAATGTCGGCACCCATAAGGGCTGACTGCGTTACATGATGCGCACTTCTAATAGAAGCGGCAATAATCTCTACGGAATGATCAAAATCATAATTAGCGACAGCTGCCACAACATCCTCTAGCTGCGCAAGACCGTCCTCACTAATATCGTCAAAACGACCCACAAAAGGTGAAATATAGGCTGCACCCGCACGTGCTGCCATGATTGCCTGGGGAACACTGAAGCACAGTGTCATATTTACAGGAATATTCTTCGCTGCAAGTGCTTTAGTAGCTGCAAGACCCTCAATCATTGTAGGAATTTTCACAACAACGTTAGGGGCAAGGGTTGCAAGTTCTTCCCCTTCGCGAATAATCTCATCACGAGTAGTACCCACAGCTTCAGCTGACACAGGTCCATCTGTTAGTTCACAAATACGCTGAATATGAGCATTGAAGTCTGCCAACTTACCACCAATTTTTGCATAAAGTGTAGGATTAGTAGTAACGCCTGCAACAACCCCCCAACTACATGCTTCTTCAATTTCATTTAAGTCAGCTGTATCCAAAAAGAATTTCATAACCCGTCCTTCCAAAGACGATATGTGAGGTATGTATGCGCACATTGGCACACAATGGCCTTTCAAAAAACTTAGTGAAGAATATGCCCGATTTGGGCAGAGTTCAAACTGTTACGCACTATTATGCGGCATGCCGTGTCTTGAGTCAAATCAATCCAACATCAACTAATGCAAAAGAAAACAGGTCTTTCTCACACGAAAGTACCCGCAAGCATATGAGGATAACTTACGGGTACTTTACTGCCTTAAGAGACCTAGTTGGGAATGCCTACTTCACTTAGTTAGACAATAGGTAACTGCTCTATTCTTCTTCTTGACCTTACTGCAAGATAAGTTGCAAATACTACAGCGGCCAAGATTACCAGCGCTACGGGCACACTACTCATATTGAGCCCTGTAGGAGGCGAGAACTGATGATCATTGGTGAAGTCAGCAGCATTTCTGCCTGCACCCCCTATTACATGAGGGCCAGTAGAGAGTGCTGTATTTGCGTCTTCGCTATCAGTATGCACTGAAGCTCCCGCTATGATTACCTCTACTTCAGGCGCAAACTGTGTATGCGCAGCCTCTGTGACCGTAAAAGTTGTACCAACGGGCAGCTCTGGCAGCTGCAGCCTTTCACCGTGAGCTAACTGGAAGGTGGTGGTTGCACCTGTAATATTCACTGGGTTTCTAGCTCCAGCCACAGGATTATTGTCAGCGCCAATTATCGTTGCTGTTAGCGGAAACTCTATAGGCGCAAGTGCATGCGGGGCTAGCACCAGCGTAAAGTTAAAGAGTGTCGACAGATTAGCGAACTCTCCCGTAACGTCCTTAGTGACCACCAAGTGATTGCTATCTGGATCTGACGTTAGCCTTGTATAGGCATTGGTGAAGGTCGGGCCACTATCAAGCTTTGGTCCAATAGTCCAAGTTCCCTCATCATGAGTGAATGAGTGAATATCCAGCCTGTAAAGATCACCATATCTATCTACTAGCGCTCTTACCTGGAAGCGAGCATCATCATAGCTCATGCTTGACGGTGCTGTCGTGCCAGTTGTGTTAGCTTGCTCTGTCACATCCCATACAAAGTATCCAGCCCCTGGGAAATCCAGGTTGCTTATGATTGGCCACAGATCTAGGGATCCTGTCGCTGTCGTTACTCCTGCAGTTGTAATCGCAGTGGTTGAATCAATAGCAATCGTCTGGTTGCTTATGGCAGGAACCTCTGCAATAGGTCTTGAATCTATAGCTGGAGTCTCGCTTAAGCGAACCTGGACGCCTTCAAATTCAAAGACAAAGGATGTGCTTGTTGGCAAAGTTGTGCCTGCAGGTGTCTGTAGGATCTTTGTCAGATTAATCACAGGATCTGGAGCTTCGGTTATAAAGTTATGAACGTAATCTGCACACATAACTCCACCGCGTGCTGCCATAAATCCTGAAACGATTACCGTATGTACTGTTTCATACGGCATGGGTAAATCTGGAATAGGCAAAGTAAGCACCGTGTTGTTTACACTCCACGTTCCTGCTGACGTATCTAGCTCATCACCCTGCAAAGTTACTGTTCTTGTGCCTGCAGTCAAGCTAACTGGATGACTGAAGGTAATTACTATTTCTGATGCATTTATTGACACGCGGTTCCCTGCGGGTGTTACTGAAGTTACTTCAAGCTCTACGGGCATGATGAAAACGGGTCGTGTCACTTCAGCTATAACAGGACTCTGACCCAAGTTTCCAAACATTCCGGCACCCCAACCCCAAAGGGTACCATCACTTCGAATAGCAAGTGCTGTATTGCCATTACCTGCACAAATGAATTCCCAAGTGTTCAGGGCGTCTACCTGTGTTGGACTAGAGGTGGTCCCTGAAATAATTCCAAGTCCTGTTTGACCATTACCATTATTACCCCAAGACCACAAGGAACCGTCTTCCTTAAGGCCGAGTGACCAATGAAAAGAGGCAGAAACTGACTTCCATTCATCTGAAGTTCCTACTTGAGCAGGAGTAAAGCTTTCCGCAAATTGTCCACCAAGACCATGAGATCTTCCCCAGCTCCAAAGTGTTCCGTTGTCTTGGATAGCCAACGAGTGAACATAGCCCGCACTAGCAGAATCCCACGTAGTTAAGGTACCTACCTGTCCAGGCGCAGTAGCAGGATTACCTGCATCAACAGTGCGACCAAGTATCGAAGTTCCTACTGCAGATACACCAGTGGCTCCCCATGACCATAGAGTACCGTCACTTTGCACACCTACCGAAAGGTATTCTCCTGCCGAGATTGATCTCCACGTAGAAGTTCCTACCTGAGTAGGCGCGTGCACATCTGTCAGGTTTCCATGCCCCAGAGAACCTACTCTTCCTAGGCCCCATGACCATAAAGTATCATTGCTTCGAAGGGCAAGTGCTTGATATTGACCGCTGGTGACATATTCCCAGTCCGTATCAGTGCCTACCTGGGTAGGAGTGAGCAAAGCGCCAGCGCCGCCTCCTTGTCCTGCCATAGACCTGTTATTTCCCCATGACCACAAAGTGCCATCTGTCTTTATACCGAAAGAAGCAATAGGGATAGTAGGCGCAAGACCCCCTGTTCCCGCTGCAACAGCCCTCCAGTCAGTGTCAGTTCCTACCTGAGTAGGAACGGTAACCCAATCATTCGTGCCGCCTTGACCATTTCCAAGCCTGCCACCTTGCGCCCAACCCCAGGCCCATAAGGTACCGTCGCTAAGCACTGCCAAAGAGTATGTGGTACCTCCTGCAGCATCTACGACTCTCAAGTCAGAGCAAGTCAGATGCGCAATACCTTCTTCGTGTGACATTACTGCTTGACTGGCAGATGCTTGGTCTACTGCCTGGTTGGCAGAGACCTGATTTGCCACTTGACCACTAGACCCCTGACCACCAGAGAAAACTCCTTGAACCCGGCTTGTGGCAGACTGCATTGCCCACGGATTCGCAACAGCAAAGGAAAGCGGTAGCGCTAGAAGAAGACCAGCCAACAAGGCTATAGCTATTTTCTTTCCTTTTCCTGTTGATAGGCCTTGTGCCCATCCATTTGATAATATCTTGCTAAACATTATTCTCCTCACTTAATCTTAATGTCTTGTACCTATTTCATGACCTTCAGCAAAACTGCCCTAAAGGCCTTTTTAGCTTCAGTCAATGATTTATGTGTTGATCTATACATCTGATCCCCTAGCTGTACCGACTTTACAAGAAAGTCAGCAAAAGAGCCGTCAACGGCTGTAGCCGTCACAGAGGCATTTCCGCCAAAGGCACTCAAAAGACCTCTGGATCCTCGGCGACTATACGCATTCGCAGCGAAAAGCATGGCAGGCACCATAACGGCCAGTACGCCTAGTACTACAAGCGCGTTTACGCCACTGCTAACAGTCAGTCCTGTAGAGGGCGTAAACTGATGAACGTTAGTAAAGTCTGCTGCATTCCTGCCTCCAGAGCTCAGCACGTGAAGACCTGTAGAAAGTGTTGTGTATACACTGCCACTACCGGTGTGTACCGACTGTCCTCCCATTATTACTTCTACCTCTGGAGCAAATTCTGCATGAGCAAGCTCAGAGACCTCAAAAGTTGTACCCAGGGGAAGTGCCGGCAGAACTAGACGTTCGTCGTGAGCCAACTGGAAAGTACCTGACCCTGCTGCAATGATCACTGGATTCCTTGTTCCCTCTACGGGGTTCCCGTCAGCACCAATAATTGTTGCTGTCAGAGGGAAATCTATAGGAGCTAAATCGTTAAGCGAGAATGCTAGCGCGAAGTCAAAAAGCGTATCTGTTTCCGCAAACTCTCCTTCAACATCCTTTGTAATCTCTAAGTGATTATTATCAATGTCGGATGTATACCTAATATAAGTATTGGTAAAGCTTGGCCCACTATCGAGCTTTGGTCCTATTACCCATTCGCTCTCATGGGGATTATAGACAAACGAATAGACATCCACCTGTTCAACATCGCCCTCAAAGTCTACAACCGCCCTTATTTGAAAGCGAGTATCGTCGTAACTCATACTTGAAGGATAGGCTGTGTTCGATGAGTCAGCCTGCTCTGTCAGGTTCCAAACAAACATCCCTGCCCTACTACCGTTAAAGATAGGAAACTCTAGATTATGTATAAGATTTCCTAAGTTTAGAGTTCCTGTGGCGGTTGTTACTCCTGCAGTTGTTGTAGTTGTTGATGAGTCAATCGTTACTGTTTGATTGTTTATTACCGGCATATGAGCAACAGGTCTCGAGTAAGTGAATTCGCACAAAGAAGCCTGTACACGCTCAAACTCGAAGACGAACGATGCATTTGTTGGCAGCGCTGTACCTACTGGTGTCTGCAAGGTTTTCGTGAGACCAATCTCTGGACCAGTCGTAAAGGTGTGAGTGTAATCTTCCAGCATTGTCCCACCCGTTGCTGACATAAAGCCTGATATCACTACAGTGTGCAGAGTATCGTAAGGCATGGGCAAGTCTGGAATAGGTATAAGTAGTACTGTATCAGCTAAATGCCAATCTGCCTCACTCCATATGAATGTCGAAGGATCAAGCTCTACACCCTGCAAGGTTACTGTCCCAATACCTGTTTCGGTATTTACGGCAGTATTAAACATGACTCTTATGTATCCTGTGTTAACAGGTACCCCTTCACCTATCGGAGCCACTTCATCTACCTCAAGGATCTCAGGCATGATAAAGACTGGACTGCTATGCATTGCTCCAGTTGAATTCCTCTGTCCTAGTTGACCAAAGAAATTGTGACCAAAGTCCCAAAGGGTACCATCATCACGAACAGCTAGAGTGTGATCATCTCCCGACTCTCTTGCAATAAATGCCCAATCATCATCTGCTCCTACTTGACCATAAGGAGTACCGATTGCAGGAGACCCCGCCATTCCCCCTCTTTGCCATAAAGTACCATCATTCTTAAGGGCGATAGCGAAGTGTGCTCCTAAAGAAACTGCTTTCCAGTCATTTGACGTGCCTATCTGACGATTATCATATTGCTGCTGAGTAAAATTGAATCTTAAGTCCCACCAAGTACCGTCACTTCTAATGGCATGAGTACGACCAGTGCCATACCCAGTGGATATTGATTTCCACGTATCACTGCCAACTTGATTTGGGAAACCTAAGTACCAGCTGCCAGAGCGATTACTATTGTGCGGAGGAATGTTAACTGGGGCACCCGCCCCCCAGCCCCATAAGGTGCCATCATCCTTAAGGGCCAACACGGCAGGAGAACTCATGCTATGTCCCCTAGTCGATACCGACACATGACTCCAGTCAGCGTCAGTTCCTATCTGAGTAGGCTCGTCAAGACTGGGGGCAAAAAGTGGATTAAGCTGATTAGAATAGCCATGACCTAGCAGTCCTCTACCTCCCCAGCCCCACGACCAAAGAGTACCGTCACTCCTAATAGCTAGTGAACTCTGCTCACCTGCAGTAGCACGCTCCCAATTAGTGCCAGCCACTTGAGTAGGAACAGTTGCAAAAAGAAGACCTGCCGAGCCACCAGGAATACCAAGTCCTAGCGCACCACTGGCGTTATTACCCCAAGCCCACAGAGTGCCGTCACTTTGAATTGCTAGCGAATGCATATGTCCAGCTGCAACAGACTCCCAGTTAGTGCCTGTTCCTACCCGGGTAGGAACAGTCCTAAAGCGCGTATCATCTTCGCCCACTCCTAAGCGACCCCATTGCCCATTACCCCAAGCCCACAGAGTGCCGTCACTTAACACGGCCAGAGAATGAGATCCTCCAGCGGAGGCATCTATAACTCCAAAGCCAGAAGCCGACAAATGGGCAACACCCTCCTCAAGAGACATAGCCACCTGATCTGCAGATACAACACCTTCAGTGCCAGTATCCACTGTAACGGTGGCCTCTCCGCTAAGGAATGCTTCATCTTCTGCGTTTGCAACTACAAATCTATTGCTTGCTAGAAGGTCTGCAAGGTGCGCACTAAGCTCAGCGCTTTCGCAGTTGACTTCCTCTGATGACGCTGATACATCTACAGCCCCCTCACTGTCACGAGTCACCGAGCCAGCTACGGGTTGCCCATTAAAGGTTGACCCTCGAGCCCAGAAAACTGTGCCAAAAATGAAAAGGCTAGAAAGTAAAAGTACCAAAAAAGAAATTGCGAAGAGCTGAAAAAGGTCTCTTCTCTTTGTCTTACTGTTGCTCTGAGAGCCCAGTAAAATACCACTAAATACTGTACGCACGAATACACAACCTCACTTTAATCAAATATACACACGACGCGCCTAGGCAATTTCAGAACTAAATCAAAAAGTGTTAAATGTGAGTGTGAGGATCTGCTACGAGTTGTGAGGATATAGCAGAAAACACATCGATTCAGCCTGAAATTGCTTAGACGAGTTCACGGTTTATAGAATAAAGAGATACTGTTTAAGACTCAATAGTAAAATAGTGACCTGCAGAATTTGGGCGGTAAGATGCATCTGGATTAAGGTGACTTTAATTCACACATTTTAAACTGCGTGAATATCAATGAAATATTCAAATTATTAGCACATTATGCAAGCGAAACTATCGCTGCTCTTCTATTCTTTCCATGAGTGTGCTTGCCAATCTTTTCGACCGAAGAAAATCCATTTCTAGTACAATCGCATAAATTATTGCCACAAGCACAACAAGCACTATCGACTGGACAAGCTGGCTCCCATGAAGATGCCACTCCCAGAAGTATGATGCGCTCAGCAAGATAGTGACAATTATAAGAAAGTATATCCCATGACGTAACACCATTTGATACATGCCTAATTCCTTTTTTGCATAAAATACAAGACGAGCAAGTACAATTGGAATAGTTGTAATAAATATCTCCCACACCAGTGAAGGATAGGGCAATCTGCCCGTTAAAACCCAAGTCGCTGTCCACGCCCCGAGAATAGAGTTCGTAAAGATAAATGGAAAAGAAAAGAGCATCTTGCCTACAATTTCCTTAAAACCCAAAAAATTCCCCCCCCCCCCGTGGAATGTCTCGCTAGGAGTCTAGTTTGCATTGACCTTACCCCCCCCCCCCGACACCCAGGGCATCTTTAAGCTTGTTTACATAGGTTCTTGAAATGGTTACCTTCTCACCATTTGCAAGCCCAGCCTCCAGCCTTCCTGACAATGCAGGAGCAAGCGACTCTACCTTTTTCAAGTTAATTATGAGCGATTTTGACACGCGTAAGAAACTTTTCGCTGCCAATGCTTCTTCTAGCTCATACAATTTCTGCTTTGACTCATACACATTACTTTGACCATAGAGAAAGGTCTTATTGTCTACAGATTCAATATAGTAAATATCCGAAGGATCTACTCTAAATATCTTATTGTCAATCGTTCCTATCAATTTACTATCAACCGTTTTAAGCGAATTTAGAACGTTTAACAACTCAGGACTCAATTCGTGACACTTAACTATAATTTGTTCTTCTTCCCCGTCTTGGGGTTCTTCGATTACAATCTTCACACTACACACCTCACGCTTCACACTGCAACGCTAAACACGCCGACTTCACACATCTCAATATGGGTCATCATATGACACCTCGCACGCACACAATGCGCAGACCAACTATTTACCCATCCTAGCATAGAGGAGACCAAATTGCTCTACTCTTTTCATAACCACCTTTAAGGTACAATAGGTGCCTTAACTTTTACTTCCTAAGAAAGGATTCCTATTGAAGACACGTGCCCTCGTTACTGCTGCATTATTGATTGCTGTTGGTGTCGTACTGACTTTACTGTGGGAAATTCCCCCCTTTAGTCCCTTCCTAACCGTTGGCTGGATGTTCGGAGCGCCCTGGCTACAGTTTAACCCTGCCGATATTCCCACCCTGCTAGGATCTTTTGCCTTAGGACCTGTCTTTGGGGGAATTATCGCTATTTTCCGCGCAGGAATTACCAACTTTGCTGTTGGCTCTGGGGGCTACATTGGTTTCATAATGGACGCCTCTTCTTCCGTTGTCTTAGCGGTAGTCGCGGGAGCAATTTATCACTTTAAGCGCACACGGGTAGGAGCTGTTCTTGCTTTACTAGGGGGAACTATCGCCATGACTATCGTATCTGTTGCAATGAATTTTTTCTGGGCCTATCCCGCCTTTGGATTGCCTGCAAATCTTGCCTTTGCTACCGCATTACCCTTCAGCCTAATAAAGGGTGTTGTGAACGCAGTAGTGGTTTATCTTCTTTATAAGCCCTTGTCAGTTATTTTGCATGGGAAGCGAGAGGGGAGGCCTTAACCTCTCCCGCTAATGTCCTTCTGATCTCACTGCCTCAACCATAGTTTCATATATTGCTGGAAAAACTCCAGCCTGGACCCTTTGCCTATTTACGGAAAGATAGTTCTCAAATTGTTCTGACCTTCTAAAGTCAGCAAGCATAGGCCACTGACAAAGTCCCTCATAATCAAATAACTGATTCCCTTCGGAATCTCGATACTCTAAGGCTAAATCAATTCTATCGCCCACACCGTCAAAGTCGTCACTCAAACAGCAATAAACCATTTCATACACATGATTTAACCCACTGTCTCTCTTATTTTTGATTGACTCTTTGTCAGCCTCGGTAAGTGTTCCCAAATTTTTCTTTGCAAGGTAATAATTCACCTGCAATATTCGCTTTGATTCACCCACAATCGCCCTATCATTCAACGCAACTTCAGCAATTGCTTCAGCGAAGCTCCATCGCTCCTTCATTAAACCTTCGTGATATACAGCATCTTCCTGGAAACGAATTCTCTTCTCGCTTTCAGGCTCTATCTTTTTCCATGCATTTAAGGTGAAGCAAACTAGTCCTATTTTATAGATTTCAATAGCTTCCATTAAATATTCTGGATCAAGAGGAAGTCGCACTCCAAGATCAACTTCTGAAGAAATCGATTCTGGGAGACTGCTCACATAGATTGAATTGGATCGACCTCCATTATGAGTGTATAGATTTCTTCTTAACTTAATCTCGATTGCTTTATACCAATAACGGTCAAAGGATGCTCTTAAGCAGGTATTTTTCGTGAATGTCGACAGACAATTTCTCCAGTCGTCAAGACTTCCTCTTAAAAGGTCCTGAAGTTTATTTTCAATTGCAATATCCAAGACCCCATCACTACATTCAATATTTCGAATCTGGGCAAATGGTATGCTTTCTCCGTCAAGAAGCGAAGGGTCATAATTGAAAAGAACCCTTAATACCTGATAAATATAATCCTCGGTAGCGTTAAACACATTCTGAAGGACTGATTGTGATAAAAAGTTGATGTACATTTGCTTTGTGTAAGGTCGTCCATTTATAAGGTCCTCAATTATCTTCCTTCCCGCAAATGATACGGGAAGATCTATACTTTCCTCAACAACTCCATGTGTATCTTCACCTTTGATAATGTATCTCAGCTGATTGCCAGGAAGTTCTTCTGATATAACCTGCACAGAATCATCATTAATTAAATTTGTAATTTCTGAAGGGAGTGATTTATGATGCGCATTTATATACTCTTTAAATTCGATGTCTATTTTCGCAGCAATCAATAATTTCGTAGCCTCGTGAATTCGTGCAGTTTCCCTAGCAGTTTTTGACTCTGAAACGAGCTTCGAATGATTTTCGCGTAAAAATTCACTTAGTGCATTCAATGTATCAATATAATCCTGCAATACTCTATAAAACATAATCTCTCCCTGTACACAAAAAATGCCACCCATTTGGGTGGCATTTACCTACTTTATATTATCGATTCTGAATATTCTCCATGATATCCTCCTCATTTTCCTACATGGCAGTATTCTAACATGCAACAAGAAAACTGGCAATCACATTGAATGACCTTAGTCATCAGCCTTAGTAATTGCTGAGTCAACCTTTACCCCTGGGCCCATAGTAGCTGAAAGCGAAATCGACTTAATGTACTTACCCTTTGCCGATGAAGGCTTTACGCGCAAGATTTCTGTCAGAAGCGCCATATAGTTATCTAGTAACTGCTGCTCTGTAAAGGACGCGCGGCCAATCGGCACATGTGCAATACCAAATTTGTCTGCACGATATTCTACGCGACCAGCCTTGAGCTCTTCAACAATGCGGGCTACATCGTTAGTAACCGTGCCCAGCTTCGGATTAGGCATAAGATTGCGAGGTCCTAGCTGCTTACCTAGACGACCCACCTTTGCCATCTGATCAGGAGTAGCTACCGCTGCATCAAAGTCAAACCAGCCACCTTGAATCTTAGTTACAAGGTCATCACTGCCTACGACATCAGCACCCGCAGCCTCTGCTTCTTTCGCAGCATCGCCTTCTGCAAAGACGACCACACGAACGGTTTTCCCTGTTCCGTGAGGTAGTGAAATCGAGCCTCTAACCTGCTGATCAGCCTGACGGGTATCAATACTCAGGCGAAAATGAGCTTCGATAGTTTCATCAAACTTTGCAGTTGCAGTCTCTTTTACAAGGGCTGTCGCCTCTTTTGGGTGATACAGCTTGTCCTCATCCACTTTTGCCTTTGCGGCGATAAATTTCTTTCCTGCCATAATCGTACTTCCTTTCGTGGTACTTACGATAGACTCACCGTATGTGGTCTATCTCCCAGCTTCTTAACACTAGCCTTACTCTACGACAATTCCCATCGAACGTGCTGTTCCTGCAATAATCTTTGCAGCAGCATCGATATCATTTGCGTTCAGGTCTTCCATTTTGTTCTCTGCAATTTCACGCACCTGATCCCAGGTCACTGTTGCAACCTTGTCAGTATGCGGTACTCCTGACCCCTTTTCGATGCCAGCAGCTTTTTTCAATTGAACCGCAGCTGGTGGAGTCTTGATGATGTAAGTAAAAGAACGGTCTTCGTATACCGTAATCTCTACTGGCAGAATAGTGCCCTGCCTGTCAGCAGTATCAGCATTAAACGCTTGGCAGAACTGCATGATGTTTACTTGCTGTGCACCTAGTGCCGGTCCTACCGGAGGGGCAGGATTAGCCTGTCCACCAGGAATCTGCAACTTAATAAATCCAACTACTTTTTTCGCCATTATTAAAACCTTTACTCTGTCCTAAATCCTAGATGAGAAGCTTGCTGCATCCTACAGCGCACCTAGCATTTATAATACCCTACCTGTTAAGGAGTGCTCCTATATTGTTTCTACGGAAGCAAACTCTAGTTCAATAGGAGTCTCGCGTCCAAAGAGTGTTACTGTTACACGCATAGTTCCCTTATCGACATTGATATCAGTAATCGTTGCATCAAAGTCAGTAAAGGCACCATCCTTAATGCGCACTGTTTGCCCAACAGCATAGTTGGTAACAGCCTGAGGAACCTTTTTCTTTGTCTTGCCCATCATATTGCTATACTCTTCACGTGACAGGGCTGTTGGGTTATTTTGTGAGCCGATGAAGCCTGTAACACCTGGGGTGTTACGAATCACATACCAGGTTTCATCATTAAGAATCATGCGAACAAGAAGATAACCAGGATAGAGTTTTTTCTCTTCCTCTTTACCTGTTTCGCGGTTAATTACAACCTCAGTAGGAATCTCTACGGCAAAAATCTGATCCTCGAGTCCCATAGTCGAGACACGATGCTCAATCGCTGCCTTTACCTTAGCTTCGTGACCGGAATAGCTATGAACGACATACCACTTTTTAGACATGTTATTCTTCCGCCCCGTCAGCATCATCAGGATTATCTTGGTCAGTTAAATCGGTTTCGAGCTCAATCTCTGCTCCACCGTCACCAGTAACGATGCCTTCTTCAGTTGCGTCTCCTTCGCCTAAACCAAGCGAATCTAGATCAATCTCGACAGGAATCTCGTTGTTGATGGGCTCTCTCTCAGTTTCAGTAAGATTATTAAGAGCAATGATTCCTTCACTTGATCCCCAGTCAACGGTAGCTGTAAAGACTGCGAAAAAGAGTAGCGTCACGACAACAACACCCACCAAGTAAACTACCTTTTCACGCGTCGGCCAAGTTACGCGCTTTAATTCCGCACGCACCTCTACCAAATAGGTGAAAAGCTTACTAAAGATATTCGGCTTCTTTTCGGTGACAGGGCCACCCTTTTTTGCGCCCTTATCGGCCTTTTTATCAGCATCTTTGCCGGCCTTGATGTTCTGCTTCTTTGACTGGTCCTTCTTAGGGGCAGTCTTTTTTGCAGTATCATTCTTTTTCTTGTCTTTTGCCATAATTGCTTCCTTGTTTATAGTCTTGCCTTGGCGTTGTCTTGCGCTTAAGACAGTCAAACTACCCTAACTATCCCTCGCTTATATTCCTTCTCGAAGTACATCGAGTAATATGCAAAGTCAAAAACAACAGCAGATTGAATACTGGCAGGCCAGGAGGGACTCGAACCCCCATCATCCGGTTTTGGAGACCGGCGCTCTAGCCAATTGGAGCTACTGGCCTATGCCTAACATGCTGTTGCTACTACAGGTGTTACGGAACACACGGAACAACTCGCTAGTCTATTCTAGCGAGTTTCCTTGTGTAGCGTATGCTTCCTATCCCACTTGCAGTATTTCTTAAATTCAATACGCTCTGGGTTATTCTGCTTGCTCTTTTTAGTTGTATAGTTGCGGCGCTTACATTCCGTACACGCCAGCGTTACCAATGTTCTCATTATATAGCCTTTCAGGTAAAGCCGAAGCTGTTCCCACCCCAAAACTGAAGTGGGAACAGCTCTGCTTAATCAGTAACAAGCAAACTTACTTGATGATCTTTGTTACACGCCCTGAACCTACGGTACGTCCACCCTCACGGATAGCGAAGCGTAGTCCTTCTTCCATAGCGATTGGTGAGATCAGTTCACCGCGAACAACAACGTTGTCCCCTGGCATAACCATCTCTACACCTTCTGGAAGGTGAGCAATACCTGTCACATCAGTTGTACGGAAGTAGAACTGTGGACGGTAACCATCGAAGAATGGAGTATGACGTCCACCTTCTTCTTTGGTCAGTACGTAAACTTGACCTTCGAATTCTGTGTGAGGAGTAACGGTACCTGGCTTACAAAGAACCTGGCCACGCTCTACTTCTTCACGCTTTGTTCCACGTAGTAGTACACCTACGTTCTCACCAGCTTCTGCACGGTCTAGAATCTTGCGGAACATTTCTACACCAGTAACGGTAGTTTTTGCAGTCGGGCGAATACCAACGATTTCTACTTCGTCGCCAGTTTCAACAACACCGCGCTCAACACGACCAGTTACTACAGTACCGCGACCAGTGATGGTGAATACGTCTTCGATAGCCATAAGGAATGGCTTATCTGTTTCACGCTCTGGCAGTGGGATATAGCTGTCAACCTGATCCATTAGTTCGTCAATCTTTGCGGTCCACTCATTGTCACCATCAGCTTCAAGTGACTTCAGTGCTGAACCCTTAACGATTGGTGTGTCGTCTCCTGGGAATTCGTTGTCGCTTAGTAGCTCACGAACTTCCATTTCAACTAGCTCGATAAGTTCTTCGTCGTCAACCATGTCGCACTTGTTTAGGAATACAACGATGTATGGTACACCTACCTGGCGAGCAAGTAGAATGTGCTCACGAGTTTGCGCCATAGGACCATCAGTTGCTGCGATTACAAGAATCGCACCGTCCATCTGAGCAGCACCCGTAATCATGTTCTTTACGTAGTCGGCGTGTCCTGGGCAGTCAACATGTGCATAGTGACGTGTTGGAGTTTCATACTCTACGTGTGAAATCGCGATAGTGATACCACGCTCACGCTCTTCAGGAGCCTTATCGATATCCTCAAAAGCAGTAAAGTCTGCAAGTCCCTTGTCAGCCTGACGCTTTGTGATTGCAGCGGTTAGCGTAGTCTTACCATGGTCTACGTGACCGATAGTACCTACGTTAACATGCGGCTTAGTACGCTCAAACTTCTCTTTTGCCATTGCTTTGTCCCTCCTTTTGGGATCTTGGTGGACGAGTATGTCCAGAACCTTCAATGGGCTCCTTTAAATTAATGGACTAACTCCTCCGATAACTACTTACCTTCAATCAAACATACTTTTCTTATATAGTGCCCAACATACAAGCTTTGACGTGTTGTCAGTTCTTGTATATATGGTGCCCATTAAGGCGCTTTGCCTTAACAAATAAGTAATGGTAGCGGTGACAGGATTTGAACCAGTGACCTCACGGGTATGAACCGTGCGCTCTCACCAACTGAGCTACACCGCCTTGTGTGGAGCCTGTAACGAGATTTGAACTCGTGACCTCTTCCTTACCAAGGAAGTGCTCTGCCCCTGAGCTATACAGGCATGGTGGTGGCTGTTGGATTTGAACCAACGTAGGCATAGCCAATGGGTTTACAGCCCATCCCCTTTAGCCACTCGGGCAAGCCACCACGTATCTTGCATAATCTTGCTATACAACTGTCAAGCTTCAGAGTACTTTCGCCCGCATGACGCGCGCGGAAAACTAGTACCTATTTCGGTACGAGCATAACGAGTTTAGAGGGAAACTTAACACATGTCAACCTGCGGACACGCCACCGCGCGTATCTAGATTAAACGCAAGGCATAGACACCCAAAACAATCAAAGGGAAATTGCACGGGCAATGATTAGACCGATAGTGACAAAACTAATCAAAGTCTCTAGCCCAACCATGATTTTAGACATGCGCGAATAAGGTGTAGCCGCTGCAGGTGCAAAAGAAGTTGCGGTAGATATCGAAGTATACAGATAATCGGTAAAACCTGGAATCCAATCCTTGGGAGCAAGATGCCCATCTGAGTCCTCTTGCTGAGGGAAGACAAAGTCAGGATAAGTTTCTTTTTCGCCACCTTTAAAAATACTGGGCCTGCCCAGAGAGCGCATTTCTGGACCCCCTGCATCGAGCTCCCAGTAAGCTAAGGCAAAAATTCCCACGTTTACTATCCACAGGGCTGCACCTGCCATCAATAGTTCATGCGCCACTGTAACTGTTTGAGGATTGAGCATGTCAGAGATGAACCATGCCATGCAGGCGACGTTTACCAGTGAAAGCCAAGCAATCCCTGTAATCGAAAGAACTCGTGCACCTTTTGTCAATGCATCATGAGCTTCAGGGTAGGCAAAAATCGAAAGAAGTAGAAGTACTGCTGTGATTAATGGTAGAAGCCACACAAAGCCTCCCCCAATAAAACCAACGGCATTAGCAATGAATACTTGGCCTACTGTGATTACCACAACCGTAAGAAAAGGGCCTAATCGTGTATTAAAGTAAGACTTGATGCCTGCAAGTCGCAAATTCATTATCCTTACCCCCTACACATTAGTCGCCATTTCAGCTATACTACTTCACTGCTCTTGTTTTTTGAGCGTTTCTCACAAGAGCCGATGTGGCGCAATTGGCAGCGCAATTGATTTGTAATCAATAGGTTACCGGTTCGAGTCCGGTCATCGGCTCCACTTTTCATCCCCAGAGACCTAAAGTAACCTTCACAAGAATTGGTCTCCTACAAACTTATTCCCCGTCGTACAAAATAGTTCCTTCTATGGAAAACATCACAGATCTCACAGGTATGTCTTTTCCGCTCATCTTCACTGCTCGCCTTACGGCACGCTCTATCCCGTCACAGCAAGGGACTTCTATACGGGTTACGGTGATAGAGGCAAGATTATTGTTCGCAAAAATCTCTGACAGCTTTTCAGTATAGTCACCTTCATCTAGTTTAGGGCAACCTATAATACGCGTCTTTCCCTCTGCATACTCCTGTTGAAATTTTGGGTACGTGTAAGCACTGCAGTCTGCTGCTATAAGCAAATCTGCACCATCGAAATAGTCTGCCACGATGGGTACAAGTTTTATTTGCAGCGGCCACTGCATTACTGTGTTGCCACCTATGACACCAGGGCACCCTCCCACTGGACTTGATTCCAGGCTACTCCCTGCAGCTTCCTTATCTGCATAATGCGCAGTATTACCCGCAGGGGAAACATCCTTTTCAATAAAGGTAATCGCATCTGCCAGACAAACAGGCATACAAAGGCCTAGACCATCACAATGGTCTTCACGCATAAGTTTTGCTTTTCCATTTTCAAAGCCAATGGCACTCTCACGGCAAGCTAAAACACATTGTCCGCAACCTGTACACTTTGCCTCATCTATTTGGATGACTTTTCTTAACATTAAAACGGTGCTCCTTTTTAAATCCTTTTTAAACTAACTTATATCCGGAATAAGACCTGTCACGGATTCGTTCGCAGGCAAAGGGGTGCTTCTTGCGGGTATTCCTGTCAGACGCACCTCATCAGGATAGCCTTTGGTAACTACCGCTCCTGCGGCAATCAGGACATGCTCCCCCACTTTAACGTTAGGGATCAGCGTGGCGTTGGCACTCACGAAAGAGTGTGCTCCCACACGGACATTTCCGCAAAGAACTGCTGCTGGAGCAATAAAGGCGTGGGAACCTATCACACAGTCATGCTCAACTATTGCTGCCGTATTAACGATGACGTTCTCTCCCACAGAGGCATCAGAATTCACCACCACCTGCGCAGCGATAAAACTGCCAGGTGCTATATAGGCTGATTCACTAACAATCGCTGTTGGGTGAATTACACTCGCAGGCGTAAGTCCTGCTGCTATAGCATGGGAATACTCCGCTGCCCGAATCGTGTTGTCCCCAATCGCGATAATGAAGTGTGGCTCTTCGAAATCGTTACCCGCAAGTGCCTTTTCAAGTGAATTGTAGACAGGAATATCATTGATAGACTCATCGGGCGGATTACTATCCACAAAAGCAAAAATATCTATTCCTGCTGCATCTGCAGCACTGGCGACGACACGACCGTGACCGCCTGCTCCAATAATCAATAAGCGCATGCTGAAGCCCCTTTCTTGCCCTACTGGATGATGCTGTTGACTGACACCTTAGACCCAAAGAGCTTAGAAAATTTTAGCACACTAGCTAGACTAATTAAGGGGCATCTGCTCAATCGTTTTACGCCTGCGAGCCATCAGAAGTGCCACAATCAACAGAGCGACCAAAGCCAGGATAAAGAAGTACCCGTTAGCTATGACAAGCCCAGCAGGTGGTGAAAATTGATGAGTGTTAGTAAAGTCAGCAGCATTTCTGCCAGCATCTGTCAGCGTCCTGTCTTCACTACCAAGCGAAGTTCCTGGTGTGCCCACGACAGAATGTATCCTACTTCCCCCCGCATAGACATTCACTGAAGGTGCAAAGTCTGCATGTGCCGCTTCTACTACATTAAAGGTAGTGCCTGCAGGAAGTGTTGGGATTACCAGCTTCTCACCATGTGCCAACTGGAAGCTGAGGGTGAATGCGCTACCATCCCCCACAATAGCAACTGTTCTACTTACTGGATTACCTGCGTGATCTACAATACGGGGAACAAAAAGATGGGGAGGCACACCTGCAGGGTCACCACTTTCCCCGCCAAGGGCAGTATCTGTGATTGGAGCTAAGACGTGCGCTCTTAGCGTAAGGGTGAACTCGAAGAGTGTTGAAAGATCAGCGAATTCTCCTAGCGTGCTCTTACTCACTTCAAGGGCATTGTTGTTAGGATCAACGGTACTTCCCACAATCCTTCTATATGAATTGAGAAAGTCAATACCATCATCTATTTTCTCCCCCGCTGTCCAGCTACCTTCTGCGTAGCTCAGCTCATGTATAGCAATGAATTCTAGACCGTCATATGTTACCCATGCTCTTATTTGAAAGCGTGTGCTGTCATAGGTCATATAAGAGGGTGAAGCAGTCCCGGATGACCCTGCTACCTCATACACGTCCCACACGAATACTCCTGCACTAGGGAAAGACAGATTGTCAAGAAGCGCCCAGAGATCTAGTTCACCTACAAGGGTGATTGTTCCTGACGCTGTCGTTGCTTCACTTGCATCAAGTCCTATGGTCTGCGGACCTGCTATAAGATTTTCGAATTCTGAGGTTGGTCTAGACTCTACAGTAGGATTATCGTCTAACGCTACTTGCCTTGGAACAAAGTTAAAATCAAAGCTAGGGCTGGGTATTGTCGTTCCTTCTGGCACTTCTAGAGTTTTTGTGAACAGCCCACTTTGAGCCATGGGTGCTGTTCTGAAGATGTGCGCATAGGATCCTGTCATGGCTCCACCTGTCACCGCAACAAAGCCAGAGATTGCTATAGTGTAAGTTGTTGAATGCTCTATGTGTTCTGTAGGCATGGGCAAAGTAAGCACTGTTCTGCTGTCGTTCCAAACACCCACGGACGGATAGTCAAAGGTCCAGGAAAGGCCTTCTCCTGTCATGTGGATAGTTCTTCCGTTCCCTGAAGCAACCGGTTCACTGAAAGTAATTGTTATGAGTCCAGTGTCCACGGGGACCCTGTTACCCGCTGGCGCTACTGACACAACCGAGAGAGGGGCTGGTGCTGTCGTAAAGCTCCAGGTGTGTGGATACATCTCATTAGTTCCTCGCACACCAAACTGCGCATCAATGAAGCCTTCTACTGTTGCTGTATGCAATGTATCAAAGGCAGTTAAGTTAAATGGTGCTGTAAAGACTGAGTTTGGAATTTCAGTACCCTCAGGCAATGCTCCTGGATGCGTTCCTCCAGACCATACGCCCGCTGACACATCTACAGTGGCTCCGTTATCTAAAGTTATAGCACCTAAGGACGCAACATCTGTCCTCATTTCTCTATCAAAGCGAATTGTAATGGTTTCTGTATCAAGAGATACATTTACTGCATTATTATTAGGCGCTGTCGCGTCATTGGAAGGGTTCCGGGTGCTTGCGTTAGCGGGAGCTGCGGAGGCTGCTATCCTCCATGGAGTTGTTCCCCAGGTCCATGCTGCCCCATTAGTATCTACCGCGAGTGAACCCTGCTCAATAAGAGACGCTGATAGCCAAGCAGTCGCCCCTGTTGTTATTTGTTGAGGGGTAGAGTGACTGCTAGGAACAGTACTACCTAGACCAAGTTGGCCTCGAGTATTGGATCCCCAGGACCAAAGATTACCGTTCGCATCAATTGCTAGCACATGATTTGCTGCCCCAGGATTACTTGATGCAAAGACTGACTGCCACAGAGCAGCACCTTCAGTAATCTGAACGGGGGAAATCTGATTGGGCCCAGTCCCTATGCCAAGTCTTCCGCCTGCATTATTCCCCCATGCCCACAAAGTTCCGTCAGTCCCCACTGCATAAGATGCATGATCATTTGCAGCAACTGACAGCCAAGACGATGCCCCTGTCGTTATTCGCTGGGGAGTATTGCGACTAACCGCGGAGGTCAAACCAAGTCCTAATTGCCCTTGAACGCCAAGTGCGTTGTCATTGCGCCCATTGCCACCCCACGACCAGAGGTTACCGTCTATATCAATTGCAAGTGAATGATTCACTCCAGCAGAAGCTGCTTTCCACTGAGCAGCGCCTGCAGTTATCTGGGTAGGGGTTTGAGATACGAGACCATTCGTTCCTTGCCCAGCTTCTCCGCGGGCATTGCTGCCCCACGACCAAAGGGTTCCGTCAGTTGCAATCGCTAAAACATGATTCCCTCCCGTAGAGAGCGATTGCCAAGAATCAGCTCCCCCTGTTATTTGTTGAGGGATAGTTTGTCTTTCCCATGTCCCAAGAGCTAAGGGGCCACTCCCCCATGACCAGAGGGTTCCGTCAGTTGCAATCGCAAATGAGGCATACGTTCCTGCAGCTACATAGCTCCATGACGTCACATCAGGAACTTTTATTTGTGAAGGAACGTTGCGATCAATAGTGTCCCCAAGACCAAGTTGCCCTAAAGGATTACGACCCCACGACCAAAGTGTTCCATCGTCTCTAAGTGCCAAATTGTGCCAACGTCCTGATGCAGCCTGAATTACTCTTTGCTCATCAGCATTAAGAGCCGCCGAGCCCTCCTCAATGAAAAGAGGTTGAACAGTTGCTTGGTCTTCGCCTGTAAGTGATTGTTGAATCTGGGCGACAAATGACCGAACTGCATCTGGACTAGCTACTGCAAAGACAGGCAGAGCCAATAGAAGGATTGCCGCAAAAACTATAAGAGTTTTCTTACGCGCAGAAAGCGTCCCCTTCTTCACTTTCTGAGAAGGAAAAGGCCTCTTGATCATGATAAAACACCCCACTGATTGAAATTATATATTGTGCACCACACTGAATACGTCATAAAAAATGTATCGTATTCACACTATTCAAATATACAGTATTTTAGTATCATTTGCAACAGAAGTCCACGAAAACACAACTGTCAATTGAGTTGACAGTTCAAATTACCATCCATACGGCATGACTAGCTTCTACGGCTAGTCTAGCGAATATTCTATAAACAGGACTTGCGCCTGGGTTAGTTAGAATTTACCCATGGTTGCTGCGATTACTGCTTTAATCGTATGCAAGCGATTTTCCGCTTGATCAAATACCAGTGACTGCGGACTACGGAACACCTCATCGCTTACTTCCATTGCCGTAAGTCCAAACTGTTCTTCAATCATTCTGCCGTACTGAGTCTGAGTATCATGGAAAGCAGGTAAACAGTGCAAGAAGATAGTTGTGTCCTTACCTGTCTTTGCCATCATTTCAGCGTTTACCTGGTAGGGTTTTAACAGTTCAATACGGCTAGCGAACTGATCCTCTTCCCCCATGGATACCCACACGTCAGTATAAAGAACATCGGCATCTTTTACTGCAAGGTCAACATCTGAAGTGACAAGCACTGAGCCACCACCCTCTGTAGCAGCGATTTCTTCCGCTAGGCTTATAACCCAGGGTTCTGGATGTAGGCTATCTGGAGCGCAGATACGAATATTCAATCCCAATTTTGCCCCTGTGACCAGAAGTGAATTCGCCATGTTATTACGTCCATCACCACAATAGGTAAAGGTAATATCTTCCAAACGACCAAAGCGCTCTTTAACCGTAAGGAAGTCTGCAAGCATCTGTGTCGGATGCCACTGGTCAGTTAAGCCATTCCACACGGGTACACCTGCATGTTGTGCAAGTTCTTCTGCGTCGCTTTGCTTAAAACCGCGGAACTGTATGCCATCAAACATGCGTCCAAGTACCTTCGCAGTATCTTCAATAGACTCTTTTTTACCTAATTGCACATCTGCTGCGCCCAAAAATTCAGCGTGACCTCCCAAATCAATGGTAGCCACCACAAAAGCACAGCGTGTACGCGTTGAAGATTTTTCGAAAAGCAGTGCTACATTCATGCCCTTGCAGTAGTGATGAGGCACACCCTCTTTCTTCATTGTCTTAAGTTCTGCAGAGAAGTCTATCAGTGCAAGAAGCTCCTCTTTAGAGAAGTCCTTCTCTGCTAAAAAGCTGCGTCCTTTAAAATCCTTACGTACATCAACCATGATAGACCCCTTTCAATAAGCTATCGGTTATCCCTATTTATGGCTCAAGACTCTCGCTAACATTATCATTAGCATGCTCATTCATATCAAAGGCTTCACTCACCCCAGAAGCGCCTACAGGTTCCCATCTGGCAAATAAGTGCATATTTGCTGCAATCGGGGTGCCCACAGAGACCTCTACTCCACCTGCTGCGGCAGTAAACCATCCCACGAAAGAGTGGCCATCTTTAGGTGGTGGAACTACAGCAGGCATGGCTGCCCCATGGGTGACTTCTATAGGCCCAACTGAACCAACACCCATCGAGTCAAAAGTTATCGTATGTATGACAGGATTAGCACTCCACCTAGCATGAAGTGTCCTATTTGAAGTCACCACCGTATTTGCATGCACCTGTGTGCCGCCGCTCGCTGCACTGAACCACCCCTGGAACGTATATCCTGTTCTGGTCGGAGTAGGAAGGGCACCTATTGTTCGTCCATTTTGAACAGTCCTATTGGCGACGTGAGTTCCCCCATGACTATTGAAACTGACTGTATGCTGTTGTGCGGCGCGTCTTACTGTAATCGTGTAGGTGCGTATCCTTGTAGGTGAAGCTGCTACGTCACTAAACGCCCCTCTGAATTGGAACTGTACTCTTCGCTCTCCGCCATGGGGAACACTAAGGGTCCGGTTCAGGTTGGCCCGTGAAAAGTTTGACCACCCTTCCCACGATGTTCCGTTAAAGACACGTACGCGCATTTGAGTATTCACATGCGCTCTACTCATGCTGATATTTGCGTTTGTTTGATTCTGATTCAAGTTCAAAGTGTACTGTTGAACAGACCTGTTAAAGGTTCTGTGAGTCCAAGTTCCAGAGCTTGCTCGCAAACCAGATGCAAAGGTATTAGGAGACGCACGTCTTAAATGCACCACGTATTCTCGAATGTTGTTATTGCGATCACGCACCTGAAAGCGCAGTCTACGTTCTTGACCTTGGTTAATATTTATCGTAATACGATTATTAGCAGCATTGCCACTGCGCCAACCAGACCAGCCTCCATTGGTCCAATTCAGGTTAGCTTGCCTATTTTCTGCACGGTGACGAATAACCTGCTGATTGTTCCCGCGTGTCGGCTGAATTACGACACGTCCCATATTTTCACGCACATTGACGACATACCCACAACGTGTAGGTGCAAAGCTTTGCGTAAAGCCAGCCCCATTAGTGAGTACTCGAAGGTTACGCAATTGATTATGCGCAGTATTGCTTATCCTTGCATGATTCATATAGGTTGGGGCAGGACCTGCCCCCAAGAATTCCTCTAAGGTTACTCCCCTACGCCTGATTTCAGCTGCATTCTGAATACCAACATAACGCAAGTGCCAAGGCTCATGTGCAAATCCTGTAATGTGCTCCCTGCCAGCTGGATATCTAACAATAAAACCAAACCTGTGAGCATTATTGGCAACCCAGCGCGTTTCTCTGGCCCCTGTTAGTAGCTGACCATTGGTGTGCAGCAAATCAAAAGCCAGCCCAGACTGATGTTCTGAATGACCTGGCCTTGCCACCCAGCGCTCGGCCTCTCTGACACCCACGCGACGTACTTGATTATTAAATAAAGTCTGCTGTCTTTCCCAGCTTCTGAAGCCGCTTGTAGCAGTGTTAACATTAAGACCTTGAGACTTGGCCTCCCGTATTAATTGATTCACCTGCGAAAGTGCCCTTGAATTATTCCCAGGAGCATAATTTCTAGGCAAGGGATGATGCTTATTTACAAGCAGAATCCCCCTTATACGTGTCCCTGCAGCTATAGCTTCTGACGCGCCTAGAGCAGGCATAGACAGAAGTAGCGCAACGAGGAAGGTTGCCAAAAGCCTTGCAGTAGTAGTCTGCCTTAAGTTCATACAGTCAAATATTCTCTTATAAATTCCTACAGAATACTGCCGCAGGGATTAGGGGCTTTCATGGGGGTCAATGCTGGCAGGTGCTTCGGGGTTTCAATACACTGCCTACGAAAAGGCTGACTCATGCATCTGGGGCCGCCTCTGCCACGTGACAGTTCTGACCCCGTGATTTCAATTACTTCTAAGCCATGCTGGCGCATTAATTCGTTTGATACATAGTTGCGCGAGTACGTTACCACTACACCCGGGGCAATAGCTAAGGTATTTGAACCATCATTCCATTGTTCGCGAGCAGCCACCAAAGGATCACCGCCGCCACAAGGGATCAAGTCAAGTTCGTCTACCCCTAAGACCGCCATGAGCGTTCCCCGCAAGTCATCATTGTGCGTGAAACGTAGTCCGCGTGGTGAGTCCGGATCTGCCTCTAGGGTATAAATGTTTAGTCCTCCATCATCATTTTGGATGGCAGGATGGATAGTGAACTGGTTGTAGTTAACCATGGTGAAAACAGTATCTAAGTGCATAAATGCACGCGTCTCTGGAATTTCTAGCGCCAGAACACGCTTGATGTGCTTTTGGCTTGCGAAAAGATTGCGTGCCAAGTTTTCGATTGCAGGTGCAGACGTACGTTGCGAAACGCCAATCGCAACAGTATCGGTGGTCAGGACAAGCTCATCCCCGCCCTCTATCCAATAGTGCTGATTACGATCTAGCCATACAGGTACATCGTGCGGAGCAAACTTTGGATGATATTTCAGTACGTACTTCATGAACAGCGATTCACGACGACGCGCCTGCGCGTACATGCGGTTCAGAGTCATTCCGTTTCCAATACTTGCTGCAGGATCGCGTGTAAAGTACAGGTTTGGCATAGGATCTAGATAGAAAGGGTAGCGTCTATCCATAAGATCTTGCAAGCCTTTAACCCCAGGGGCATCTAGTTCACATTTACGAATACCACACATGACTTCATCGATAAGCTTTGACGAAGGTAATGACAGAAGATACTCTCTGATGAAGTCTTCATAACCACCTACGGTATGTCCAGACTCCTCCAGAATATCAGTAACAAACTCGTCGCGAGCCATTGAATCTGCATCAAGGGCTTCAGCACTCAATTGTTCTAGATACAAAACTTCTGCGCCGTGATTGCGCAATACTTGCGCAAATTCATCATGTTCCTGCTGAGCCACAGGCAGCGCTGGAATGTCGTCGAAGAGCAAGCGCGCCATGTGTTCAGGCGTCAAATTCTCCAACTCGCGCCCTGGACGCTTTACCAGTACTGATTCGAGTTTACCAATTTCGGAATAAACACTAATAGGGTGCTTCAATGGTATCCCCTCTCTTTCTGCTTACCAGTATAACCTTTGCTATATATAAGAGAATTCTTATGGTCATTCTGTTAACTCAATTTGCTTCGCAGTTATGCAAAACGACCCTCTGCTGAATCGCAGAGGGTCGTTACTAGCTCATACTATAAACTTGTCCAATATTACACTCTAGCAACAAGAACATGCCGATCCCTGTCCGGGCTCTGGCAAAAAGCGAGGGCATCCAGGTCCCTGGTCACAACTCTCCCATGCACGACAACCTGCAGCATAACATTCACGCTGCTGAATCTGGCCCTGCGCAACAGCAACTGTGGCCACAGAAAGCGCGATGATTAGTGCCAAAGCCGCCACAATAAAAGCAAGTTTTTTATCATTCTTCATCTGCAAATACCTCTCTTACTTAACTCTTCATTATTGATAAGTCTTACCTATCGGCCTTCACGTACTACTATCTTTTAGTGACGCTATTAAGCTTACCGTCACGAACTTCATAAAGAATCTCAGCCCTATCAGACACTTCTGTGTTATGAGTAACAATCACAACGGTCTTACCTGTCGCATGAATCTTCAGCAACTGATCCAATACTTCTTCTTCTGACTTTGAGTCTAGGTTACCAGTAGGCTCATCCATAAGCAAGATTTCTGGATCGTTTGCCAGTGATCTTGCAATGGACACTCTTTGCTGTTGCCCACCAGAAAGTTCATTTGGTTTCGCATGTGCCTTATCTTCAAGACCTACTAACCGCAACAATTCCAACGCTTTTACACGCTGTTCCTTGCTATTGCCTGGTGCATTTTTGCTAAACATCATAGCGGTTTCGATGTTTTCGACTGCAGTAAGATTTTGCAGCAGATTAAAGAACTGAAAGACAAAGCCTATCTTACTTGCACGAAGTTCTGAAAGCTCATTATCGTTAAGGTCAGCAATTTTTATCCCGTCTATGACTACATCACCAGAGCTGGCACGGTCCAGTCCTCCAATCAGATGCATTAGGGTAGATTTCCCATGACCTGAAGGTCCAATGATGCAGGAAAAAGAACCTCTGGGAATTTCCATGCTAACCCCGCGAAGTGCATATGTTTCAATCTTTCCCTTTGTATAGGTCTTAACTAAGTCATGAGTCTTAATAATCGCTTCGTTTTCGCTGCCCTTCACGTTCTTGCTTGTATCGTTACTTATGCTGCTATTCATAACTAATCGCCTCCACAGGGGTTAGGTTTGATGCTTTCCATGCAGGATAGAGACCTGCAACAACGGCGATTGCTACCGACAGTCCAATGGCTATTACAATAGTCATAGGCTCAATGTTTGCCTCCAGCGAAGCACCCTTCATGATTTGATCAAATCCTGCCATGATAGTTGGTGCAGCGAACAGTGAAACAAGGGCACCAATGATTGATCCCAGTACGCCGCCCAGCAAACCGTAAATGGCAGACTCAAGCATAAATATTTTGAAAATATCAATCCTCTTGCTACCAATAGAGCGCAAAATACCAATTTCTCGACGACGCTCATAGATGGCTGTCATCATGGTGTTAATGATTCCGAAAGATGCGGCAATCAATGATATCGCTGCAACTGCCTGCAGGGTTACTTCAACAGAACCTAAAATTGCAAGTACCGACTCTAGCAATTGTTCATCAGAACTCACTGCAACATTTACACGGTCAAGGATTGCTGCTGTATAACTTTCTATCTCTTCTACATTTTCTACCTGAACTCCAATGTAAGAGATATTGTCATCAACTTCAAAGGCTTCTTGCACCACAGGAATAGGAAGATACACACCTAAGTCATCCAAATTGCCCACAGGTTCAAGAACACCAATAACAGGAAAGCCTTCACCGCGGATAGTTACTTCCTGTCCAACCCCTAAGTCAAATTGGTCAGCAATATCAGAACCTAAAACAACGGATCTATCTGTGTCGGTGCTGAAGTACTGACCGTCAGCCATTTCCCAGTTACTAAACTCCTGCATGGTTCCAACTTCAACACCAATTACGGCGACTGGAGTCATGTCAATCGCTGAAGCCTGCGTTAAATAAGGGGCAGCGAGGATGCCGTCAATAGAACGAATCTCGTCAAGAACAGAGATCGAAAGCGATGCAGGCAGGGGCTCCCCCGTAAAGATTGAAATCTGATCAAAGGTGCACCAATCAGTTGGGGTAACAATTAAGTTTGAACCCATTGCGTGTGCCTGATTGCGAATCTCTGCACGCATACCGCCACCTAGTGCAAGCAGAGCTACAAAAGCTGCCATGCCAATAGCAATACCGAGCAAAGTAAATATAAAGCGTCCTTTTCTGCGCGTAATATTACGCACAACTAGCTTAAAAGTATTCATATTAGTCCTTTTGAATTTCTAATGTACCGAGTAAAGCAGATAAGCAGATGCCCTAGTAAGTTCATTATTTGCCACACTCAAACCTAAGAGATCAGTCAAATAAAAGATTAGCTACTGCGGGAGCTGGTTCAAGATGTTATTGCCAACATCAAGATCAGTAACTTGGAAGGTTACCATGTCCCCCATATTGACGAATTCTCCCGTAAGTACAACATTATCCCCTGGGGTAATTGCAGGAAGTTGAGCTCCCGCATAGAGAGTAGGCATAATCCAAGCGCCACAAGAGCCATCCATACGGCCACAGATTAGAAGTTCATCAGTATCCATGACACCAAAAAGATTGGGATTTTCTGGTGAAAAGCTTGTAACAGTTCCGTTGATAGTGACCTCTCCCGCAAAAGCGAAAGGATCGTGCTGCACCTCGCCCACTGAGAGTCCGTCACTCCCACAGCCAAAGGCAAAGACTGCAACAGTTAGCATAAGTACAGCTAAAATAAGTAATTTTGACGACGATAGAATTTTTTTCATAAGGATTAGAACCTCCTGATACTGCACGGCATCAGACGAGATTACCATGCTTCGTTAACTGTCCGCCATTTATTATAGCTAACGCCAACAATAATTTCAAAGCAATGATAACTATTATTGCAATTTTTGCCCTTTATTTTATACGCAAAGAACTTAGACGACTCCCCTGAAGAAGTGTCCTTTAGTCACCGTGTCAGGACGCCTGGGTAATTCTGCCTCCCCTTCCCCTGCCATGGCTATAAGGTTCCTGCGGGCGCGAGCCACTTCCTTTGCTGCTTGTGTGTTGAGGGCATTCTCTACATCCAGGCGCAATGCTGCTACCCCTGAGTCAAGAAGCTCATCCATTGCAGCTGAAAGGTCTAGTGGCACCGAATTATATATATGGCTACGCCCAAAAGGATCAGTACTTATGGGAAAACAATATCCCTTTTTATCTCGCAAGGCATAATGGCGCTTGCGCCTATTGCAATCAAGACAGCTTTGAGTGCAGGGGTTATCCGAATCAGTTAACCCCTCCAGTATGCAGGCCTCAGTAATCATTACCTCTTGCTGACCAAAGAGAGCTGTCCCCAAGGGAACAGTACTCTGCTGAGAAATCATTGCAATTTGACGTCCGGAAAGTTCTGGTGACAACCAAATCCTTGTTGGAACGTAATTGCTTTGCAAGGCAAAAACTGTGTAGGTATTAGTCACATTGAGTGACCAATGTGCCTGCGCGGGAATGCCACGTTGTAAGCAGGTCTCCAATTGCCCCAAGGTCGAACACACAGCACTTCCGAAGCGCTCTGCAATACCGTAATAAGTATCAAGCTCACTGTCTTTAGCAACACGGGGCAAGACAGGCACAATACCTGAAATCTCTGAAGAGTCGCCTTCTGCTTCCCCTAATAACCAAGCATTAACATGCGCTTCGTTTGCACCGGCATTGAGAACAGCACGCGCTGCACTTAATGAACCCACAACTGCAACGATTTCTGGACTAAGACTGCGCTTCAACTTGCGCTTAGGAAGACTGTCACGCAATGCCTTGTTACGCGCCACGTTAATAGAGGCTTCCACACGGGGAATACTCGCGAAGAAGCGATGTGTTTCATAGTCTGAAATAGCCTCTCGACGCGCTTTGTGAAGGGTAGAGAAGCCCATTCCTGCCCCAGAATCCAACTTAAGCTCAAGCGAGTTCATTACATAGGGAGTATTGCCCAATCTGTTAAGGTGTGTCTTTACGTCCTCTTCTTCCAATGGCTTAGTGCGAGCCACTTCTACAGGACTCCCTTCAAAGCGACCTTTGTTGCCTTTTTCATCACTCACTTCAACAACAAGCACCTGTCCTGCCTCGATTATGGCTTCAAAATCTAGTCCCTGCTGGAAACTCTCTATCTTTTCAACGAACTTCTTGGCTTGAATATTGAGAGCTGACTGAGCCTGAGCAGTGGACTCGTTTTTGACACGGTGGTAATCTATCAATTCTTCACCGTGCTGATTAGTCAGATAACCAGAAGTTAAGGCTCTGTTAAAGGCATCTGTTAGTACCTGCCTTGAATCGTAAGGATTGCCTAAGTCATCGTGGCTAGCTTCTTCCCTGTCTTTGCCGCGCGCCTCATCCAGGGCAGTTCTGTATGCGCCTACGACTGCAGCTACATAGGCTGGCTTTTTCATTCTGCCTTCAATTTTTAAAGATGCAACCCCCACTGCCTTAAGGCGGTGAACGTAATCAATGCTGCTTATATCTTTTGGGGACAGCAAATAGGGGCCCTTCACCTCATGCACATCACTACGATGGTCAATAAGTTCATAAGGTAGTCTACAGGGCTGAGCACACATGCCTCTATTTGCACTACGGCGGCCCACAAGCGACGAAAACAGGCATTGCCCCGAATAAGACACGCATAATGCCCCGTGACCAAAGACCTCTACCTCGATGCCAACTTCACGCCCAACGGCAGCAAGTACCTCAATGTCTGAAAGTGACATTTCACGGCTTAAAGTTACACGCGCAACACCTAACTTCGCTAGTGCACGTAAACTATCCTGACTGTGAATATTCATCTGGGTTGAAGCGTGGATGCGTACCTGAGGCATACACTCGCGCAGACGGGCAATTAGCCCAAAATCCTGCACAATAATTGCATCGACTCCATCTTTCCAGGCGCTGGCAGCAAGCTCTATGGCTTGGTCAAACTCTGCCCCCAGAATCACTGTGTTTAAGGTTAAATAAACCTTTGCATCAAAAAGATGTGCAAGACGTACAAGATCAGCCAATTCTGACTGCTTGATATTCTGAGCCAGCCGACGAGCATTAAGCATGTCGGTTCCTAGAAAAATGGCATCTGCTCCACTACCAAGAGCTGCGTAAAAAGCATCTTTATTTCCAGCTGGTGCTAATAGTTCCATGTGAATCCTTCTATTCTTTCTGCGTTAGGCGTTAGCGCCTGGCTGCCATCCAAATACCGTGACAGCAGGTCTCATGATACTACGTTCTGCGCTTTGCAAGGCTTGAAAATGACGGATAGAACACAATGGTTGCCAGTCAGGTGCGAATATCAGAACTGGTCGGTATAATTCGAGAGTTAGTGTGTTTATTTACCAGTTAAGGAGCAATGCAACACGATGTCATCTAATGCTCGTAGAAGCCGTGCGCGCAATCGCCGCCGTTCGTCTCGAATTAATAAGATTGTCCTTGTCATTGTTTCCCTTATTTTAGGCATGATACTTAGTACTGCTGCTGCAATGGGATCGGTAGCTCTGGTTGCCTTGAGCTGGCTCGAAGACCTACCTGACTATACCAATCCAACATCTTTTGATACTTCACAGCCCACACGTGTCTATTCCGCTGATGGAGTTCTATTGGCGCGCTTTTTCCTAGAAAATCGTGAACCTATTTCCATTGATGATATGTCGCCCTACATTCTGGAGGCCATTGTAGCCGTAGAAGATGAACGCTTCTTCGAGCATGAAGGTGTTGACATGCAGGGTATTGCGCGCGCAACAGTAATGACTGCGCTAGGCTCACGTGAGGGTGGCTCGACCATTACACAGCAATATGTCCGCCAAACAGTGCTGCGCGATGAGGCAACCGATATGTCACTGCGCCGCAAATTGCGCGAAGCTTACCTTGCTATAGAAGTTGAAAATCACTTCAGTAAAGAAGAAATCCTCGAGATGTACTTAAACACAGTGTTTTTTGGGGCAGGAGCCCACGGGATTCAAATTGCCAGCTACACATACTTCGGTATTCCTGCAAGCGACCTAAATCTAGCACAAGCTGCAGCACTTGCTGGAATCCCTCAGCGCCCTAACGCACTTAATCCTTATAATAATCCTGAACTTACCCTACAAAGACGTGCACATGTACTGCACCGTATGTATGAAAATGAAAAGATTACCTATGAACAGCGTCACGAAGCTGAAGAGGCTCCTTTAGATTTGGACCGCATTGACAGTCCTGAGCATGGCATTTATGATGCAGGCTATTTTGTCACCCACATTCGTCGCGAATTGCAAAATAACTTCTCTGAGGCTGACGTTTTTGGTGGAGGGCTTGAGGTCCACACAACACTTGACACAAGAATGCAGCGAGTAGCAGAAACTGCCGTCTGGGACATGATTGGGAGTGACCCCAGCAACCCTGAAGGAGCTCTTGTCTCAATTGAGGTAGACACAGGACATGTTATCGCCATGGTTGGTGGACGTGACTTTGCAGCAGATAACTTCAACCTGGCAACGCAGGCTAGACGTCAACCTGGTAGTACCTTCAAGACCTTCGGTATGATTGCAGCCATTGAAAAAGGTATGTCGCCATCTTTTAGGCTTGACTCATCATCACCTGCCACTATCGGCTCAGGGGGCAATCGCTGGATTGTTAACAACGCCGAGGGACGTGGTCGCGGCATGATGTCGCTCAGCTCTACAATGGCTGCATCTATTAATACAGGAATGGCACGTCTTGCTTATGAGATTGGTGCGGACTCTATTGTGGATGTTGCTAACCGAATGGGTATCACTACAGAGCTACAACCCTTCCCTTCAATCGTATTAGGTGCACAAGGGGTCACCGTATATGAGATGGCGACTGCAGGGTCTACTCTTGCAGCGGGAGGCACCCAGCGAGACCCTGTTTCTATCACTGAGGTCATTGACCGCAATGGTGAAACCATTTTTGAATGGGAAGACACCACCTCTGAAGCCTTGACCCCAGAGGTATCCTGGGCATCTACACAGGTACTTATGGGAACAATTACAGGCGGAACAGGCTCGCGTGCGCGCGTATCCGGCTGGCAAGTTGCTGGAAAGACAGGGACAAGTCAGCAAAACCGTGATGTTTGGTTTATGGGCTATACCCCAGTATTATCAACTGCCGTTTGGGTAGGACACAAAGAGGAAAAAACCATCTTTTTAAATGGAAGTCGCGGCTTTGGGGGCACCATATCTGCTCCTATCTGGCGTGACTTCATGCAGGTTGCTTTACAAGAATATGAACCTAGACGCTTCGCTACAGCTGCGCCTCCACCTTTTAATAATGCGCAGTTTAACCTACCTACTACAAGCAGTGCGTCCGATGACGACTCAGACAGCAATCCAAGCCTTGCGGGTCTTACGCTTGCGCAAGCCCGTGCAATGCTCTCAGGCTTCGATGTCTCTACAACAGAGGCATACTCTGATACAGTCCCAGCGGGAAGAATCATTAGTGCAAGCTTTAGTGGGTCAAGTGTAACAATCACCATATCTAGAGGCCCCCGTCCAGGTGGTTCAGACAACAACGCGGACGCACCAGCAGCGCCACCGCCAGGTGCAACTACCCCACCACCAACAACCACTCCGCCACCGGCTCCACCGCCGGATACGTCAACTCCGACCTCTCCGACACCATAGCAAAAGCCGCTGGGATTTTCCCAGCGGCTTTCTTTTTGTCGTATAGAAGAGAAGGCTTACTATGCGAAAACGGAGCGTCTGAGCTGAGAGGATCTAGAGTAGGGCTAGTCTTTGTTCGTCCAGGCTGTAGACTTGCTTAGTCTTCTCCAGTTGAACTGCAATAGCCTTAGGGGAAGTCCCGCCTTCTGTTGAGCGTGCTTCAACTACCTTATCAATACGCAGCGCCGTCTCTACATCACGCCCAAAGCCCGCAAAGAAGCCTTGCAATTCATCGATACTCAAATCTTGCAGTGTGCGCCCTTGGCGTTCGCAGGATAATACAACACTTCCCACGATTTCATAAGCTTGCCTAAAGGGAAGGTGACACTTCTCAACCAGGTAATCTGCAAGATCTGTTGCTGCCATAAATCCGCCTGTAGATGCCTTTTCCATACGCTCTTCATTGGGGGTAAGGCCTGCGATCATTCCTGTCATCACCTTAACGCACTGCTCAATAGTGTCCATTGCATCAAAGGCAGGTTCTTTATCCTCCTGCATGTCCTTGTTGTACGCCAAAGGTAATCCCTTTAACGTAACCAATAGCGCATTAAGGTCCCCCACTACACGGCCAGTCTTACCCCGAATAAGCTCTGCAAAATCAGCGTTTTTCTTTTGCGGCATAATAGATGATCCCGTTGAATAGCGATCAGGCAATTGCAAAAATCCAAACTCTTCTGTTGTCCAAAGAATAAGCTCTTCTGATAGGCGTGAAAGGTGAACCTGACACACAGAAGCCGCATAAACTGCATCAAGCAAAAAATCACGATCACTCACAGCATCAAGAGCATTTATTGTCACTTTTGAAAAACCTAACTCGCGCGCAGTAAAGTCCCGGTCCAAGGGGTAACTAGTACCCGCCAGTGCAGCACTTCCCAGCGGACTATAATCGGCTGCTTCATATGCTGTCAAAAAGCGCTTAAAGTCACGTGCAAACATCTGACTGTAGGCTAGATAGTAATGCGCTAAGCTAATGGGCTGAGCTTTTTGCAAATGCGTATACCCCGGCACAGTTATCTCTATGCTGCGCTCTGCAAGTTCGACTAGGGTAAGGCGCAAAGCGTTAAGAGCACGAGCAATAGAGAGCGTGCGCTCCTTCATATAGAGTCGCGTATCAGTTGCAACTTGATCGTTCCTGCTACGCCCCGTATGTAACCGCGCGCCATCTTCTCCGATCAGACTAGTAAGAGCACGTTCAATAGCCATATGGACATCCTCGTCATCCAAAGACCATTCAAACTCGCCCACTTCTATCTGTTGGGCAATCTGACTCAAGCCCGATGTGATGGCATCAGCCTCATGCTGAGTCAAAACACCTTGGCGTGCAAGCATTTTGGCATGAGCAATAGACCCTGCTATGTCTTGGCGCCACATTCGCTTATCAATAGGCAATGAGGCACCAAAAGCTAACAGCTCTTCGCTGGGTATATCTGAGAAACGTCCGCTCCAGGCAGGCTTTTTATGATTCATGACCTACTTGAACTTTCGACCATACTTTGACCGGTAGACTGTAGAGCTCCATAAAGCCCTTTGCCGCCTTGTGATTGAATTGGTCCGAGCAATCGTAAGTTGCCAATCCATAGCAATAAAGCGAGTAGGGACTTGTCCTTCCTACTACCGCGCAATTCCCCCGGTAGAGTGATAAGCGAACCTCGCCCGTTACATAAGTCTGCGTATTTGCCACAAAGGCATCAATCGCTAATTTAAGCGGACTAAACCACATGCCTGAATACACCAGACGGGACCATTCTTGCTCTAATGTTAGCTTGTAATGCGAAAGGTCACGTTCTAAAGTTAACTCTTCTAGTGCCTTATGTGCAGTGATTAAAGTCATCATGCCAGGAGCCTCATAGACCTCACGAGACTTTACCCCAACAAGACGGTTCTCAACCATATCAATACGTCCAATACCGTGAGATCCCGCTATCAAATTGAGCTCAGTAAGAAGGTCTGCAAGCTTCATGTCTTTCCCGTTGAGGGCAGTCGGCAAGCCTCCTTCAAACTTTAAGGTAATAATTTCTTCATCAGGTGCCCCATCCCTTTTGGGGTCCTGTGTTAACGTAAAAACATCTTCTGGTGGCGCACTATTAGGGTCTTCCAGAATTCCGCATTCGATAGCACGGCCCACCATGTTGTCATCAATGGAATAAGGGGTACACTTTGTCGTTGGCACAGGAATATTAAACTTCTCTGCGTAATCCATCGCTGCCTCACGTGAAGTCAAGTCCCATTCACGCACGGGACCTAAAATGGTTATATTAGGATCAAGCGCAGCTATTGAAGTCTCGAAACGAACCTGATCATTGCCCTTGCCTGTGCAGCCATGAGCAACATAACTTGCCCCTTTTTCCTTAGCAGCTTTCACCAAGGCCTTTGAAATCAATGGCCTCGATAGGGCAGAAACCAGCGGATATTTATTCTCATACATTCCGTTTGCCATACAAGCCAAGGCAACATATTCATGGGCAAATTCATCCTTAACATCCAAGGCAAAAGATTCAATAGCACCTATGTGAAGCGCCTTTTCGACAAGTTCCTCAACAGTTTCATCTTGTTCTTGACCAACATCTACTAAACAGGCAATAACATCTAGATTATAGTTCTCGATAATCCATCTAATGCAGACAGAGGTATCAAGGCCTCCTGAATAAGCCAATATGCAGATTTCTTTAGACATGTTCACGACTCCTTAAGTAATAATGATTAAATGGCGATAATCAGTCATTATGAAATGACAAAACGCAACCCAGAAAGGGTTGCTACTTTAGGGGCAAGAGCCGCCGATACAGTCGACAAGCCCTTGCTAAATTCGTCGTGAAAAAACAGTGAATGGAACACATTCAGCACAATCTACGCTAGGTGCCTGTGTCCAATTAAGTGATACTATGCCCTCAAAGCTAAAAATCATGACCTCTCTATGACTTCCGGATACTTCCCATAAAGTAGAGCAATTCTTCTTCGACCATAATGGCCTTCTCTTCGTCTGAGCATACACAAAGTAATGTTGTATCCCCAGAGACAGTACCCAGTATACCATTGAGGTTAGCCTGATCAATTGCTGCTGCAACACCAGCAGCTGTTCCTCCCTGAGCATGCACCACGACCATATTTCCTGCCCTATCAACCTTTTCTACCAAATCGTGAACCATTCGCTGCAAGTGCTGATCCTCTGCAAGCACATAATGACCACCTGTTGACTTAGTAAGTTTTAACTCTTCAATGTCACGAGAGATAGTCGCCTGAGTACACTTAAATCCATGTTCCTGCAGAAATTCAACGATTTCATGCTGCGTTCTTATGCGCTCTCTACGCACAATATCGCGAATGACTTCCTGTCTTTGTATTCGTTTTTTCATGCTACTCCTCACCAAAAGTATGAAATACTGCATTCTTTGCACGCATACCCATGCAAGATTACAACAGTTGTGTCTTTTTTTGATTTTAGCACTAAAGCAAGGTTATGAATGAACCCTGTATCTTATGCGTAGAACTTTTCAGCTAGCGGTGAAATTTTCCATTAATTTTCCACACAATCTACTCATAAACCTAACTAGGCTCAAGCAATTCGCGGTACTCATCTCGCGGCAAAGCCTCACGCATTTGGTCACGATAGTCGTTGGAACCCGCTAAGGTCTCACGCATCATGACTACTGTCAGATAGCGACCTTTGTCAGTCAAGGTTAGTTCTTCATCGTTATCTGTGGCAAACGCTCCTGCCAATCGCATAAAGGTCATCTCCATGGGTAGACCCCTTGCAATATCTACCCCAAAACGATTGCGGAACTCCTGCTTATCTAAACGTAGGCCAAAAAGCTTTGTAGCAAAATAGTAGCGCATGTCAACGATTTTACTTTTTGTACCTTGCGTCGTACTGGCAATGGGCATCTTGCCTTGCGCGATACGCTCATGATACTCGCGCAGGCTAAAGGTGTTTGTGTAGTTTTGGCCACCCAGATACGACATTGCACCTGATCCAATACCCACATATTCTGGATAATCAACAATATATTCGTCAATAATCATGTCTTTTTCAGCACTGAAAGTCCAAGCACTTGACCCTACAAAGCCTGCACCATAGAGCTCGTCACAGACGATCTTATACATCTCGTACTCACGCTTAAAATCTACTTTTCCGATATCTTTTGCCATTTGCTTACGACGTAGTGGACTTGCAAGCAAAGGATAGAATGTCGTCTGATTACAGCCTGTTTGTTTAACTAAGTCTAGGTCACGCTGCAGGCTCTCAAAGCTCTGTGTAGGAAAATTGAAAATCATATCCACGTTAAAGGATGCGAACTTACCCTGTGTGCTTTGAACTGCTGCAAGAGTCTCTTCCGCGCTACCCGTTGTCTTGTAACGACTCATATACTGAAGTAAGTCATCGTCAAAGCTCTGGACTCCTACAGACAGGCGATCAACACGGGAAGAAAGTGCATCAAAAAGCTCATCACCCAGGTCGGTTGGGTTAGTCTCAGAAGAAACATCCTTAATGTCAGGAAAAAGTTCTTTAGCGTAATCTATGATGCCTGCAAGCTCATCAAGAAGTACTGTAGGGGTTCCACCACCAATATAGGTCGCGTCAAAACGATATCCTAGTTCTTTTACCATTTCTAGCTCACGGCGCAGCGACTTGAAGTATTCGCGCGTGCGATCCTCTTTATAGTAGAAGCGATTAAATGAGCAATATGTGCACAGCTGCTTACAAAAAGGGATGTGCATATACAGCATATAAGTTGTCTCAGGATTGGCTTTTGGCAAGGTGTCTGCGGTAGCCACCGTGTCGCCATTCAGATAATTACTGTTAAGTAGGCGTGTACCTACACGTAACATGCGTTCTGCGAGCATATTATTCTCCGCTATATTCTAAATCGAAGTCCGCCAGGACTTTTCGTGCGGCCTCTTCTCCCCCATCAATACAATTAGGAATACCTACACCGCGAAAACAGCCGCCAGCGCAGGCAAGTCCAGAGGTTGCAGCTGTGCGCTCCTCAATAGTCTCGACACGATCAAGGTGTCCTATTTTATACTGCGACATCCCCAGCGTCCAGCGATATAACCGTGCAAAAAGCGGCTGAACATTTTCAGGAAGTCCCATAACGTGACGAAGCTCATCTAGTACAACTTGAATTAATTCCTCATCAGGCAAATCCATGACAGCCTGATTTTTTGGGGTGCCTGCAAAGCCACGAATAAGCACACGTCCTTCGGGGGCACGGCCAGGCCACTTGGTGGAAGACCATGACGCAGCTAATAAGTCACGGTTCTCAACAGCAGGAACTAAGACACCAAACCCGTCACTGCGGTTGTCGCCCAGATCCTCTTCACGAAATGCAAAAGATATTGTGGACGAACTTACGTTAGGTATACCCTTATAGGCATCTGCAAGGACAGGGTCAAGACTCTGGGTAATCGCAGCACCTGCAAAAGATTCAGTTGCAATGATAACTGCATCGGCCTGAATAGTATCAGTCATAAATGATTGAGTGGTCTGGGCAGACTCCGCCAATTTTTCTGCAGCAATTTTGTCCTCATCAATAACACCGCAGAACACTGGTTGCGAACTATCTTGAGCTGCGCATGCGCATTGCGCGCTGCTATTGTCGAACTCTTCCTTGCCAGAGGGCAGTGCACCAATGCATCCGACAGTATGGTAAGGACTTGTCACTGAAGTTGGACAGAGCGCTACATGATAGCTGCCATCTGCTTCACGTGTAATGCTTTCAACCTTCACTCCTGTACGGATATTATGGGCAGTGTGCTGAGCCATAGCATCTGTCAATTCGTGCATACCTAATTTGTAGCTAGCAAAAACGGTATTTCCCCAGATATCTTTTTTCTTTGAACCAGATTTTTCTGCAGCGGCCTCTGCGGCTTTTGCCCTGCGTTTACGCGCTTCCTTACCCATGACAGTTCCGCGAATGACACTACCGTACTTCTCCTCAAGATCAAAGTACATGGGAAAATGAGCCTCTAGTGACATATCAGCAGGCTCTGATGCATGAACACCACCTAAGAAGGGTTCTGCAATATAGTCCAGAACCTCTTTTCCAAAACGACGCTCGATAAAGGAACCCATTGCCTCATCACGACGAGCCTTGCCCTTTCCACACTTAGACTGTCCTGTTTTTGACCAGTCACGGGGCGGAGTAGTCATCTCACGAATCATGTCCATCTTACCTTCTTCAGATAAGAGATCTGTTTCGAATAAAGGACCTAAGTCTGTGGGAACAAACATGACAAAACCTTCAGGCAATTCATGCATTTTTTCATCGCGGTAAATATATACTTTTTTCTTAGGATCATTGCTTGGAAGCCAGTCATTTTCACAGCCAAGCAAAGTCGTCATACGGCGACCTCCTGGCTTGAAAGCACTGAAGCAATCTGGGCCACCATCAATGATATAAGGTTCGCCTGTTTCGGGATCAAGGACAACTTCCCCTGCAACCTTACCCCCAACACGCTCATCACGTTCTAGCAGAGTATAGGTTATATCAAGTCCCGCCTGCTTGGCGCGCTCTAGATAATAGGCAGCAGCAAGCCCTGTAGCGCCTGCACCCACAATAACAATATGCTTAGCTTTGCTCATGACCCCGGTCTTCCTGGACCACGATGCTTTTCAACAGGGTCCGTATAGTCTATACCTACTTCACGCATGATTTTTCGTGCTGCTTCTTCACCACTCTCCATGCAATTGGGCACACCAACCCCTGTGTATGCAGCTCCACCGAGGCTTACCCCTGGCAAATCTTTCATGTAGTTATTAAGCGCTTCCATGCGATCATTGTGTCCTACAATGTACTGGGGCATCGCGCGCGGAAAACGAAAGACCTTTGCGTAAGTTGGCTTTGCCTCTGCTTTCATCCCCAGCAGATCAACATAGGTCTTGCGGCAAAGTTCAATTAGCTCATCATCAGGCAAATTGTGCGTACTATCATCACGTGCACCACCTACAAATCCGCGAATAAGAATTGATCCATCTGGCGCACGGCCTGCCCACTTTGAAGACATAAGCGATATGCCTGTGACTGCTTGCTTCTCGACACCAGGGGCCAGGATACCGTGCCAATTCTTATCGAAGGGCGCGTCGTTTTCACTCCAGGCCGTAATGATGGTCGCGCAGGATGAATGAGGAATATTGGACAATATTTCTGCAGCTTCTGGAGTAAGGTCTTCCAAAAGTTCACCTGCTACCCAGGCAGGAGCTGCTATTACCACCGCATCTGCAATTACCGCTTTTCCGGAAGAAGGCGAAGGGTGCCCTGTGGTTACTCCACTTGTGGTGCCTGCGTCTTCTGCGCTATGCAAGGGATTACCTGCCTTGTCGTAGCGAAGACCAGAATAACGTACGATGTCGACATCTGCTTCTTCACTTATCGTAAGCTCATAACGACCATCTGATGTGTGGCGCATAGCTGTTACTGGTGTATTAAGTTTAAGATTTTTCTTTCCTATGGCCTTTGCCATAGAGCTTGTATAGTCATCTAACCCCTGCTTGCTTGAACTAAAGAAGGTCGGGGCAGGCCTTTTTGGTTTTCCTGATGTGTCCGACTGTTGCACGTGCCTCTTTTTCATGCCTTCTATCATTTTGCGCTGAGCAAGAAAACCCAAAATGAGGGAGCCATACTTTTCCTCCATCTCGAGTAGCATAGGATAGGTACCCAACGTTGACATGGTGTCTGGATCTGAGCCGTTTATGCCCCCCGTAAGGGGTTCGGCAAGACGCTCATAGCACTCATTGCCTAAACGGCGGCGCACAAGTGACCCAATACTCTCATCTTCTTCTGGAGCACGCTTCCTGCGTGGCATAATTATGTCTAGTGCCATACGAAACTTTGCCGGCCACGAATAGAGCTTAGTCGTTGCCATGGGTAAAATCTTTGTTGGGGCAAACATCATAATGCCATCAGGCAAGGGGACGAGCTTACCGTCTTTTACGATGAAAGTCTGCTTCTTTGACTCGTCTGTTCCAATTAATTCGCTTTCAGTGCCCATGTAACGCGCAACGCGCATCATAGAAGCAGCTTTCCTGCTTAAGTATGAATCACTACCACCATCTGCAATAGCAATGCCGCCACAGGGCAAGACAGGACGATCTGTCCACAGTTGACCACCTATACGCGCATCTGACTCATAAACAGTATAGGTAATGTCGTGCCCTGCATCTGCTGCTCGCTTCAGCTGATAGGCAGCCCCAAGGCCTGCAATACCTGCACCAATCACAGCAACATGCAAAGGTTTTTTTCCTGAGCTCATCTAAGTGCTTTCTGAAGAGAATCTGTAAGCGCAGCAATCAAGGCAGGATTCACGGCTTCACTAGTGGCAAGCGTAGGCGTACGTACAAATTGTAATCCTAAAGCCTCGGCCTGCTTCGCAGCATCAATATCAAGATCATAAAGGACTTCCATGTGGTCTGTAGAAAAACCAAGAGGGGAAACAATCATAGTCTTAGCCCCTTTTGTGACTGCTTCTTCCATTACGTACTCAAGGGTGGGTTTGAGCCATCTTCCCCCACGTGCACCTATAGAAACGTAGCTTAGCGTGCCTGCCTCTATTTCTGAACCACACTGCTCTGCAAGTTTTGCATCAATACCTTTGATAGTATCAAGCAGTTGCTGATTGTAGCGTTCCGCCATCTCATGCGGATCATCGATAGGCAATGAGTGCGCAACAAAGGTGTGATGTACCCCATCGGTATAGCCTAGCTGACCAACAGCCCTACACAGCATATCTGTATGTGCCTGCACATACGCTGAACTCGTTCCAAAAGTCGGCGCGCGAACAACGTCAGTAATACCCAGTTTTGCCGCTTCTTTTACCGTGCGCAGATAAGGACCCTCCCAGGCAGCAAATGAATCATATGCCGTTATCGACAGATAAATTATGCGTTCACAGCCTGCGCCTGCTAAACGTGCCAGAGTATCCTCTAACAGAGGCTCCGTAAACATCATGCCTACTTCAATGTCTTGGATGTACTTTCCCGCTATACCGTCTTTGAGTGCCGTCTTTAGTTGGGCGCAAATAGCATCAGCAATATCTGCATTAGGAGACTTCCCCCCAATAAGCTCATATTTTGCACGGGCAGTTTGCACAATGCGCTCCATTTGAGCAGGAGGCACCATCCCCTCGCCCATAGCCATAATACGCTCTAACATAGGAGCGACCTCGTCCAAAGAACGAGGTCCGCCAAATCCCATGAATATGATTCCGGTTTTACGCACGAATTCTTCTTGACTCTTCTTGCACGGTCTTAATGAAGAATCTCGCTTTATCTGGGTCAGTATTCTTGTTGATGCCATGACCTAGGTTGAAGATATGACCTGGACGCTTGCCCACGGCCTCAAGAATATCAACAACAGCATCCTTGATTATTTCATCACTAGCATACAGAGTAATCGGATCGATGTTGCCCTGTAGTCCAAATTTTGGATCAATCATCTTGACAGCATTCTTCATATCAAGACGCCAGTCCAAGCCTAGGATATTTCCACCCGCCTTTTGGACAAGATCCATCATTGAAGTCGCGCCGTTTGCAAAGTGAATAACAGGAACATCTTTTCCGTCCTCGCCCTTACCCTTTGCATAAGCCGTCACAGCATCAAGTACTTGCTTTGAATAAGGCAGGATGCGTTTTTCGTAATCGATGGGTGAAACAAAACCAACCCAACTATCAAAGAGCTGGATCGCCTGTACGCCTGCATCAATCTGCGCGCACATATAGTCAATAATTGACTGAGTAAACTTAGTCATGAGAATATCCCAGCCCTCTGGCTCATTCCACATGAACGACTTACAGTTAATGAACTCGCGTGTTCCGCGACCTTCAATAGCATAACTAGCCAAAGTAAAGGGTGCGCCACTAAAGCCAATGAGCGGCACCTTATCCTTTAGTTCATGGCGAGCAATTTTGATTGACTCCATTACATAGGGAGTATCACGCAGCGGGTCACCAAATTTAAGTGCTTCTGCGTCTGCCTTTGAGCGGATGGGATTATTAATAAGTGGTCCAATTCCTGATTGGAACTCTAAGTCAAGCCCCATGCCGGGGAATAGTACAAGGATGTCGCTAAACAAAATTGCAGCATCCACACCAATTAGGTCGACTGGCTGCAAGGTTACTTCTACAGCAAGGTCGGGGTCGTAGCACATTTCAAGGAATGTCTTATTTGCGCGAATCTCACGGTACTCGCTCATATAGCGCCCGGCCTGACGCATCATCCACACCGGGGTGGCCTCGGTCTGCTCCAAACGAGCGGCTCGCAGGAACAAGTCATTGAAAGCCATACTTACCTCCTATGTCGATTTTTACCAAAGCGGTGTTGTCAAAGTAATATGTAACACCGTTTTACATTATAGCCCTGCGTCTGCTACAGCGGGGAAAATGAGTCAAACAAATCAGCAATATTTTGTCATATAAGTCACATGGTCCTATTTGCTATTTTGTGCCCATAATGCATGCAGAAATGCCACAGATACCGCTTTTCAATTTCTACATGCTACTATCAATGCGTGGAAATCTCTCAAAATATAGAACTGAAGCAGTTTACTGCTGGGCTTCGCTCTGGGTTTCCTATATTCTTAGGTTATTTACCCGTAGGTCTTGCCTTTGGAATCCTTGCTTGTGACTATGGATTTACTCCGCTACAGGCAATCCTTGCATCAGCCTTTGCCCTTTCAGGAGTCGGACAATTTGTCGCGTTGACTACACTTGTGTTAAGCGAGTCCATTGTTGCAAGTGTTCTGGCTTCTACCATTGTTAACTTGCGCTACATCTTATTCAGTGCAAGCCTATCCCCGCACTTGCAGGGACTTAAATATCGCACTCTTGCCTGGATTGGCTTTACCACTACTGACGAATCTTTCGCTATCAATAGTGCTGAGATTCGTGAACTTCGCGCAAGTCCGTCCAGCATAATAGGGGTGGGTACCGTTGGCTGGCTAGGGTGGGTATTAGGCACCACTGGGGGAACTATTGGCGCGCAGTTTTTGGGAGACCTCTCAGCCTTTGGTATTTACTTTGCAATGCCTGCCATGTACGCAGCACTCTTTATTGCCCTTGCCAGCAACCGCAAGCAAATATACTGCGGAATAGGCGCAGGTATCATCGTACTTATACTTTACGGATTGAATCTTTTAGGATTAGGACTTGAAACCTACTGGTTCACCGTTATCACTGCAATCGTTGCTGCCAGCCTTGCAGTTTGGATATTTCCCAAAGAAAAGAATGCTAAGAAGGGCACGGATACTCCAGGGAATGATGTGTGTGGTAAGGTCGCGAAGAGCACAGTGGAAGATGACGTTCAGTAATGGAACTTACTTCACAGTTTGCCATATGGGGACTTATCGCGGGGATGCTAGTTTTAAACTTTGCCCTGCGCTTTATACCCCTAGCTGTGTTATCGCGAATCTCGATTCCTGAGCCATTAATGCGCTGGCTATCTTACATGCCTATTGCTGTTATGGGCGCACTTATTGCAACTGAGGTTCTGTTGCCCGCACTAGATACGTTTTTTAATGAAGTCCGAATCTATCAGGAAGCCCTTCCTTATGCAGAATGTGGGAGCACCACACCCGTTCCGTATCCAATATTCTTTATGCCTTTGCCAGGTATTCTTGGGGTCATTGCTGCCATGGTGACCTATCGTTATACAAAGAGTTTTATCGGAGGAACCTTAGCTGGGGTTGTCGTGTTTGCACTGTTACAATTGCTTGTTGGCGCGTAATGCGCCCGAACTAAGTACATTACCCTGCGCACAAGTGATAAAAAGGAGTACTTTAACGTGACCCATCCAAAAGAGATAACTACCCTAGTTGTAGGAACAGGCCCTGCAGGTGTCATGGCTGCATACTATGCCGCCGCCAAAGGTCCCGTGCTTATGATTGATACTTTTACTCTGCCTCGTGACAAAAGTTGCGGAGGAATGATCCACCCCTTGTCAATAAATATTCTGGATCAAATTGAGCCTGTCCCCGAATCGCTTTTGCTTGATCCGCCAACAGTACAGTTCCGCTTTAATGATTGGGATAGGCAGATTATTAAAAATGTTGACCTGCACTTTTTGAATGTTGACCGCATCCCCTTTGATGAGTGGATGATGGGACTGCTGCCAGACAACGTCGAAGTCATGGATGCGACCTCTTTTGTAAAACATGAGGTGCTAGAAGACGGACGCCTACAATCAACACTACGCAAACATGGAGGAGAAACTGCCCATGTCGTCAGTGACCATATTGTAGGAGCAGATGGCCCCAGAAGTACAGTGCGCAAAAGCATTGACCTTCCTGCATACAATCGCTACATTACGGTGCAAGACTACTGCAAGCGCGAAGGAGATATCGAACCCTTTTTCGATTGTTTCTATTTCGCAGGCATCCGCGGATTTGCAGCAGGATACATTATTCCAAAGGATGACCGCGTACTAGTGGGATGCATATACTTTCCCAATACAAGACGCGCCCATGAGTCTCAAGATAAAATTTTAACCAGGCTACGTGAACGTCTGCCTATTGGCGAAAGTATAAAGCGTGAGGGTTGGATCGCGCCACGTCACAAAACTGCAGATGATGTGGGCTGGGGCAAAGTCGAAGGCAAGGGGGCTATCTTACTAGCAGGTGAAGCTGGTGGCTTTATCTCTCCCACTAGTGGTGAGGGAATTAGCTGGGCACTTGATACAGGCAAAACGGTAGGTCAGATTATAGCTGCACACGATAATCCGCAAATGATGCTTGACACTTACAGGCAGCAGACCATACGCCTAAAGAAAGATATTGCTCGTCGTCTGAAGTTTTATCCCTTCATGACCTCAAAGAGCGGTAAAAAGTTTGCAAAGTACATTCCCGAATTTGTGATTTCGCGCGTGACCCAGAATCTCTAGAGTAGGCTCAACAAACCCGTGTGGGCAAACTGTCCACACGGGCTTTTCTAATCTTGACTAGTAAAGCAGATGACTTAGGAATAAACTTGCAAAGGCAAAGTAAATCAAAATCCCTGCAATGTCTTTGATAGACGTAATAATGGGTGCAGATCCTGCTGCTTGATCAACATTAAGCTTAATCAAAACGTAAGGAACCAAGAAGCCCAATGACGCTGCTAAGGTCATAGTCACAACCAGAGTAAGTCCCACAGCCAGTGCAAGCGTTATAGGATAATCAAACCAAAATGAACCTAGTGCAATGAGCCCTCCACTCATAAGGCCTGCGGCAAGACCTAAATTTAGGCCTACCCCTAACTCTTTCATGAAATGCTTGAAAAAATCCTTCACCTGAATATGTCCCAGTGCCACTCCACGTGCAAAGGTTGTGGAGGATTGCGTGCCGACACTTCCACCCATGTCCATAATAAGGGGGAGGAAAAATGCAATGGCTACTACTGCTTCCAGTATCTCTTCAAATCCTTCTACAAGCATAGCCGCAGCAAAGCCAGCACCAAGGATAATCAGCAGGAAAGGTAATCTAACCTTCAGAATACTCCACAGGCTGCCACGTATCAGAAGCTCACTCCGATTTGACTCTTTTCCTGCAACACTTGCGAGACCCGACTGGATCAAAAGATCTTCAGTCATTTCTTCTTCAAGGATATCAATCGCGTCATCAATGGTAACGATACCCACAAGACGATCCTCTGCGTCCACCACAGGAATAGCAAGTAGATCGAGCTCTTTTAATGTACGTGCAACCTCTTCTTGATCAGTGCTTGTTGACACACTAACTACGTTTTTAGACATGATATCTTCAATAAGCGTGTCGTTTTCTGCGGTAAGTAAACCACGCAGCGAAAGCACACCTTTAAGCTTCTTTTGATTGTTGGTGACATAAAGCGTATAGATAGTTTCTTTATCTGCCGCAAGACTGCGTGCCTTTATCAAGGCTTGCTCTGCTGTCATGTCTCCGCGTAGAGATATGAATTCGGTGGTCATAACACGACCCGCAGTTTCAGGTTGGTAACCCAGCAGAATGTTGGTGCTTTCACGCTCTTCTGGATCAAGTGAACTAATGAGCCTTTTTGCTACCATTGCAGGAAGTTCATCGAGCAACCTTACACGGTCATCCGGGGGAAGCTCGTTCATGTACTTGATGGTGCGCTCATCAGAAAACGTACCTAATAAATTCTGCTGCTGATCAGTGTCTAAGCCCTCGAAAACTGATAAAGCAACATCTTTTGACAGCAGGCGGAATACCACCACTTGATCTTCAGGCGATAAATGGTGAAACGCCTGCAGGATTTCCATTTCATCGGATTTTTGTAAGAGATTTTTGAGAGCTTGCATGTCTCTCAGGCCGATACAGCCCACAATTTCATTTGCCAGTACATCAAAATGCATGATAATCAGTCCCTCCTCGTCTGAGCTTTAGCACTAAAAGACGTAGTCCTGAAGGTTCTGTGCAGATCAACCTACACAAAGCCTTCAAGCAGCTACCTTAAGCACGCCTTAATCCGACGATGCCTGTTCTACCCTTTAGCGTCTCTCGACAGTTCAGGGCAGTAGCCTGTGTTCTTTTAGGAGCCTCACCTAACAAGTTTCCTATTCGATTTCAAATTACGACCTAGCTATTAAACAATGCGCGGAAACATATGTCAACAGCAAATGAGAAATAAGCCAGAAGAACTTGACAGAAAAATAGAAGGGCAATCAGATAATTCTGAACGCAGAAACTCAACACCAAAAATAAAGATGCCGCCCTCTCTTACAAAGAAGGCGGCAAAGGCTACTAGCCGATTACCTGCAGTCGGCAGATAATCTTTAGTGGAATTCAGACAATTAAATCCAGGTTACCTCGCCAGTTGCAATGTCATACATTGCTCCAAGGACTGGAACAGCCCCAATTTCCTTGTTCTTGTTCAGAACCTCAACTTGACGCTTAACGTTAGCAACAGCAGCATCCTCTTTGTCTCCTTCATGCGAGATGTGAGGCCTGATGTCATCAAGTACTGCTTGCAGATTCTCTGAAAGACCTGTAGCACCAGCGTGTGAAGTATGAACAGCGCCACACATGGTGTGTCCTACTACTACAACTACAGCTACACCTAGGTGCTTAACACCGAATTCCAGTGAACCGAGTACTGATTTATCTGCTATATTACCAGCATTTCTCAGTACAAACAGGTCACCGATCTTCTGATCAAAGAAGATTTCTGGGGTTGTGCGCGAATCGGCACAAGTCACAATCGCTGCAAAAGGTTTTTGAGCATCTTTTGTTAGCTCAAGATCTTTCTTATTAGTATTTCTGGGCATAAGGTTGTCGCTTACAAAGCGAGCATTACCTTCCTTAAGATAGGTTAGCGCCTCATTGCTGTCAGTTACTTGAACATCGGGTGAGTGCAAATTCATGTACGTTTTCTCCTCTCGATTGTTGGTAATAACATATTCATGATACCGCAAGTACTGCAAAACGGAAGAAAGTGGCACGTAGGGAATATGTGAATCTCTATTGTAGGGAGGGTGAGAAGGCAGAAGCAACGTAAACCAAAAAGACCCAGGGCTTCCCCAATAAAAGCTATATTGACACTCGCAAGATATCCATACTATGATGTAGCATGCAAATTGAATATCCGGTTGGCAACCTGCAAGGTTGTTTCAAGGCTTAGACTTTAGGGCGGGAGTCTTCTCTTAGTGAGAAGGCTCCCGCTTTTTGTTTGTCAACACACAATTAAGTAAAGGGAATGATTATTTAGATGCAGTGGATAGAAGAAACAATTGAAGAGGTACTAAAGCAGCAAACTACAAGCACGCAGACAGGGTTATCTTCTGAGGAAGTGAACTCCAGGCGCGAAAAGTTTGGCTACAACGAATTTGATGAAGCTAAAAAAGAAACAATCCTGCAAAAAGTTCTGCAGCATCTAACTGAGATCACCGCTATTATTCTGCTAGGTGCCGCCGCTATCGCTGCATACATGGCGATTACGTCGGGTGAAGGCTGGGCAAAGGTCTGGGTCATTATGTCAATTGTAGTGATAAACACTGCTCTAGGCATCTATCAGGAAAGCAAAGCTGAGGCAGCCTTGGATGCCCTCAAAAAGATGAACAGTTTTACTACTACTGTTCTTAGAGATGGCATAAAGCTAAAAGTAGATGCACGGGAGGTTGTCCCAGGAGACATTGTTGAGCTTACTGCTGGAGACGTAATCACTGCCGATGCACGACTTATTGAAGTGCATGGGCTAACAGTCGAAGAAGCTGCGTTAACAGGCGAGTCTGTACCTGTCGAAAAGGATCCAAGCGCAGTTATTGAAGAATCTGTTCCGCTAGGTGACAGGGTAAATATGGTTTACTCTGGTTGCCTTGTGACAAACGGTCGTGGGCTTGCCGTCGTTGTTGAGACGGGCATGAATACGGAGATGGGCAAGATCGCCAATCTGCTCAACACAACGAAAAAACAAAAGACCCCCCTACAGCGACGCGTGGGTCAGATTGCCTCACGACTCTGTGCAGCGGCACTCACTGGTGGTGCCATTATGTTCGCTGTTGGGTATTTTCGTGACGGGTATCCGATCCCCGATCTGCTTCTTGCCGCCGTATCACTTGGTGTTGCCGCTGTGCCAGAAACAATGCCCATCATTGTAACGATGACACTGTCATATGGTGTATGGAAAATGGTTAAAAGAAACACCATTATCCGCAAGATTCCTGCGGTTGAAACAGTAGGCAATACTTCAGTAATTTGCTCAGATAAAACAGGTACGTTGACACAAAACAAGATGGCTATTCAAAAAGTCTGGAGTATTGATCATGAGGTAAAGTCAGCCGGTGATGAATTCGACAGTGATGAACGTTATCTGATTGAACTTATGGCAGCCTGCTCAAATGCAAGCATTGAGGTTTACGAAGGTAGCGAAAAAGCTATTGGTGATCCGACTGAATTGGCCATTATTCGCCTACTTAAGCAAAAAGGTTTAACCCGCGCAGAACTAAACCAAAAATTTCCTCGCATACATGAAATTCCTTTTGATTCGTCACGCAAACGCATGACAACAGTACATCATGTTGGTGATCAATATTGGGTCATTACAAAAGGAGCCTTTGATCGCATTCCTGTCACCTGGACAAGTAATCTGAAAAAAGAAGCAAGCACAATTCACGACTACCTTGCCAAAGATGCGCTGCGCGTAATCGCGCTTGGACTAAAGAAGTACGATTATTTGCCTGACATTATGGACGAAGAAAGCCTAGAGCGTGATCAGACACTTGTTGGTCTTGTTGGCATGATTGATCCACCACGTCCAGAAAGCAAGCAGGCAGTTGCCTGTGCCAAAGAGGCAGGCATCAAAACAGTTATGGTGACTGGTGACCATGTAGAGACCGCAAAGGCTATTGCACGCGATATTGGTATTTATCAAGAGAGCGACCTTGCCTTGACTGGGCTTGATCTAGACAACATGACCGATGATGAATTATTTGAAAAAGTACGATCTGTCTCAGTCTATGCACGCGTAAGTCCCGAGGACAAACTACGCATTGTGCAGGCGTGGAGCAAGCAGGGCGAAGTAGTTGCCATGACAGGTGACGGAGTAAATGATGCACCCGCCCTAAAGCAGGCTGATATTGGCGTCGCCATGGGCATCACAGGAACGGAGGTTACAAAAAGTGCTGCTGACATGGTTATTGCAGATGATAATTTTGCAACCATCGTTGACGCAATTGCTGCAGGGCGAACGGCGTATGACAATATTCGTAAAACGGTCTACTTCCTACTTGCTGTTAACTTTTCGCAGATATTCATTATGCTGATTTCAGCACTGTTACCTAGCCAATGGGGTTGGCCACTACCTATTATTATGCCACTTCAAATTCTGCTTATCAACGTGATTTCCGATGGTATTCCTGGGCTATTCCTTAGCTTTGAGAAAGCAGAAAGAAACATCATGAAACGTCCGCCACTGCCTAAGGCTGCAGGCGTTTTTGCTAGTGGCCTCGGAGCAAAGATTGCTCTAAGGGCTGCTACATTTACGGCATTAACACTGGGGGCATTTGCTCTTGGCAGCTGGGCTCTTGCACCAGTAGAAGGCTATGATCCTATGCGTACAGGCATAACAATGGCATTCATTGCTCTAGCATGGATGTCTGCTATAAATGTACTCAATATTCGCAGCGAAGACTCTCTTTTTAGGCCAGAAATATGGCGTCAAAACAAAGGGATGATTCTGGCTGTCCTCGGGTCAATGAGCATCACTGTACTTGTTGCAACAATACCACCAGTAGCACGCATATTTGAAGCAGTTCCCCTTACGGGAATGCACTGGCTAGCACTTGCAGGAATAACTGCTCTGCTCATGGCTGTCTCCGAAATTCAAAAATTGATTGGTCGTTTATGTCGATAATTAAGGCACTGCAAAAAAGCATGAGGGGTGCTGCCTCTGCCGTTATCCCTATAGCTATTTTTGTACTGATTCTAGGATTTACTATTGTGCCAAAACCTGTAGATGTGGCCCTACTGTTCATCGTAGGGGCAGGCTTCATCATTGTCGGATTGGCAGTCTTTACCCTTGGAGCAGACTTGGCTATGACACCAATGGGCGATGCTCTGGGTACCCTTGCTACCAAGAAAAGAAACCTGGTTCTTTTAGTATTTTTAGGGCTGATCTCAGGATTTATCATCACCATAGCAGAACCAGGACCCATAGTCCTGGCAGAACAAACACCTAATATCCCTGCACTTATTCTTATAATCGCTGTAGCCATAGGGGTCGGAATTTTTCTGGCGATTGGGCTTGTCCGTACAGCACTAAACCTTCATTCACGACCAATCCTCCTTGTGTCCTACGGAGTACTATTTGCCTTAGCTTGCTTTGCTTCAGGGGATTTTTTACCTCTAGCCTTTGATGCGGGTGGAGCCACCACAGGAGCTATGACTGTACCTTTCATCTTGGCTCTAGGAGTGGCAGTTGCACGAAGCAGTGGGGGTGGAAGATCCAATAGCTTTGGTCTTATTGCGATCTGTTCAATCGGTCCAATTATTGCTGTTCTGATCTTAAGTTTAATATACTCCCCAGAGGGTACTAGTGTCTTACCTGCAATGCACGTTCCTTCATACGGATATACGAATATGCTGCTGGCTGAATTCTTTGCGATGATTTCTACGTACATATGGGAAGTAAGCCTTTCCCTTATCCCCATTGTCTTACTTTTTGCTGTAGCCAAAATACTTGCAGTGAAACTTAAAGTTTTTGCCATACAATCATGGCAAGTTGAAGCAAGGCAGATTGCAAAGATTATCATAGGTGCATTGTTTACCTTTGGTGGACTTGTCCTGTTCCTCACCGGTGCAAACGTAGGTTTCTTGCTTGCAGGAAACTTGCTGGGAGAAAGTTTGGCATCGTTAAGTCACAGATGGCTGTTAGTGCCTATAGGCACGGTCTTAGGTTTTCTTGTAATAACAGCAGAGCCAGCAGTTCGTGTCTTGAACAAACAAGTGACTGAAATTACTAGTGGCGCAATCTCTCAAAAAGCGATGAGATGGTCACTCGCCATAGGTGTTGCCACAGCCGTTGGCTTATCAATGATGCGCGTACTGACTCACTTGCCTATCATGTGGATACTAGTGCCTGGATATGCTCTTGCTTTGGGATTAAGTTTCTTTGTTCCTAAGAAATTTACCTCGATCGCCTTTGATGCAGGAGGTGTAGCAAGTGGTCCTTTGACGTCTGCCTTTCTCTTGCCTTTTGCAATAGGGGCATCAATAGCTTTGGAGGGAAACGTAGCAGCGGATGCTTTTGGGCTCATAGCTATGGTCGCTTTAACGCCACTGATAACCATTCAGATGCTTGGACTAATTCACATTCACAAAACGAGAAGAAGCAAGAGTTGATCAGTTTCTTGATCGTCATCTGCAAAATTTTATGGATGCCTAGTCATGACTTGCCAAGCTATTCCAGAACGGTCAATGACCTCTCCACGCAGTCAAAGCTCTTCCACTCTACCTCTGCCAATGCCGGCTTAAAGGTTCTTTGCGCCAAGATTTGTGAATTCCGCAACAACTGGACTTCACAGGTGCTTGTAAGACTTTCTTTAATAGTGCCGCTCATTTCCCCCAGCTGCGGAGACAATAGTGGATGGGCATCACGCATCTGAAGTCTTAACCTTAATGTATGTTCACCCTGCTTAACCTCAAGCAGGTAACTGTCTCCATTCTTAGTAAAAGTTTTAACATGAGCAAGATTATAAGTAGCAAACCTGTGCTGAACACCATCCACATAGAAAACAGCAATCAAGCCATCAAAGCTACGCCCCGCAAGAGGAATGCGTGCCAGCGAAAAGAATAACGTATCGTGAGAAAGCACGTCTTGCCCATGAATCCAGATATACTCTTTAGGAAAGGATCTTCCCCAATCCTTTTCGAGGTAACCACAGCTATCGTCAAAGTCAAGAAGTTGTCCATTTAACCTTGCCTGCCCACTTATCTCATGGTGCATACTCAGCACAGCATGGTAGCATTCCATAGAATTCAGGTAAGCGAAGGGACCCATGATGCTGGGAGCATAAAAACTTGTTCTTAAGGGGATAATATTTGCAAGATTAAACTTACCAATTAACTCAATGTCATCTGCCAAAATATGTAGCTCAATACGGTCAAGGCCAAAGTAATTATCAGCAATGCGAATACTCCAAGGATCCTCATCGTAATGGAAGTCCTCAATATCATACTTTGTATACGTAGCAATACTTAGGTGACTGCTGAGAACCTGGATGAAAGCAAACTCTTTATCTTTTGTCCTTGATATCCCTGGAATCACAGCAAGAATCTCACCGCTGGCATCCTGGAATTTGAAGTACCATCCTTCAAAGTAGTTACTACCATGCAAGTCTTGAAAAAGTTCTGGATGCTTGATTTTTCTTAAAGACAATCTGCAATCTCATCTTCTACAGTTAATGTTAATGCTGCTTACCTCTTCTTCCTTCAAGCATATCACGGACTTATATAGGTCGGATGCGGCGGGATAGGCTAGACTACTACAGCTTCTGTATTGTCAGAAGGTACACTGCTTCCAAACTTGATATGGTTTACACCACAGGCAGAAAGTATCTTGCATACCGTTGAGTAGCGTAGGTCATCATCCTTTGACAAAGAGTGGTACAAAGTCTCACGAGATAGCCCTGTCCTTTCAGCAAGCTCTGCCATACCAAGTGCACGAGCAACATCACCAAGGGCTACATGGAACAAAGCAGGGTTTTCTCTCATGATTGCCTCAAGGTATCCTGCTATATCCTTATCATCTTTGAGGTACTCGGATGTGTCATATGAAGTAATGCTTGCTTTCATGATTGCAGTTCCCAGTTTTCAAAGTCCCTCTTGCCATAGATGACACCAACAACATCAATAACTTCTTCCTTTGCTCTTATCCTGTAGAACACGAGATAGTTGCCGACATTAAATGAACGACAGCCCATCTTTGCAAGCGCAGGCTCTTTGGCATACGAAAACATTTCAGGGCTATCACTTACTAGCTCTAAGACGTATTGTATTCGGTCGAGTAACTGACCAGCTGCTTGAGGGTTATCTAAGTTAACTGAAATGTACTCTGCAATGGCATCTACATCAGCTTGAGCAGAGGTAGAGAGAATAACCTCATAAGCCATGTTTGTCTCTTATTTCTTGCATTGCTTCACCAAGAGGAATTGTGCACCCTTCTGCAATGTCTTGAAGTCCTACTTCTAGCTTTTCTCTCAAAGCATCCATAGAAGTAAAGCGCGGAAAACTATCTGGGAAGCTGTGGTCTGAAGCAGGGTTTTGATGAGTGATTAACTCGTCATATTCTTCAACACCTAGTAATACGTATCTGCCACGACCGTGCTTAGTAAGAACTACTGGTGCTTGCTTCTCATCAACAAACGCAGTTATTTCACCAATGCTTGTTCTTAGGTCAGAAAGTGGTCTAATTTTTGGAAGTGTATGTGTAGTCATCCTTAGTTCCTCCTAGTGTTATGTACTCTAATTGTTGCGAAATAACATACAAATGTCAATACAGAAAAATGTACAAAATTCATGCCAATTAAAATATTTCACTATTCCTCATAACCCGAAGGTCGGTGGTTCAAATCCGCCCCCCGCGACCAACAGCACTACAACAATCCCAACTTTGCACGACGCGATTGCAGCAACTAGACCTCTTTCAGAATTCTTCGCTGGAGATTCGATATACTCTATCCTATCGACAGAAGTGATGCTGGGACTACACAAGGAGGACATCAGCTAATGCAGATAGATGATTACTTGAGTGTGCTTCACGCTGAATGCCATAGCAGCGCATCCGAACTTCAATTTAACAAGACTCATCCATGGCACTTCTTCTTGGTGGCCCTGTACGGTTCAATCCTTGAACTCACAGGATGCATACTGATCTTGGCGAAAAATAATGGCAATGCAGGACTCGGTGCCGTACTGCGAGTTCAGCTTGAAGCCTACATTGACCTCGCTAACTTGGCTGAAGATCCCTCCTATCTAGAATACATTAGAGCAGCGAACCTAGACCGACAAAAGAGAATATACTCGAAGGCGGCTGCAGGAAACACTTTCATCTGCGAAATAGCTAAGTCACCAGACTTCACAGATATCCAAGATTCCACGATTCAACAACTGAGCGTATTGACCGAAAAGGGAGTCAAGCCTCTTAGCGTTATCGAAAAATTCAAACGCGCAAATGTAGAGGAGGTGTACGATGGAGTCTACAGGAAGCTATGTTTTGATACGCACAACAGTGAGTCCGCGCTCATATCTCGCCACCTTGAGCCGTTGGATGAAGAAAATTTCCGAGTTGTGTACAACAAGCCTGTAAGCGAGGCTGATTTGCTCGCTTACCTTGGCTCATCAGCAGGCCTGCTAGTGAACGCAACTGAGTATGTGTACGCAGCACTTGAGTGCACAGTCCCTGCTCCGCTACGCACCCATCTCGATAAATTGGATGAAGTACACAAGCTTTATTCCTCAACAGAGAACGAAACCAGCGAAAGTTTCAAGTCAGCGTAGACGCGGCAGAATTGATTGTGCTCACAGCTTCTTATCATCGTGCCTCACTTCATAATTACAAAGATTCTAAAGAATTTATGAAAGGTAGTGGGTCAGATCAGAAAATGGTGCGCCCACAGGGATTCGAACCCCGGGCCTACGGATTAGAAGCTCGAAATTAAGCATCTGTCCACATTCACACAAGTCTGTTTACATCACATAATCGCAGGTCAGACGTTTGTCCACAGTTGTCCGCAATTGTTGGCGTTCGTTCGCACTGTGATAGTTCTGTGATAGTAGGTGATAGTAAACAAATAATGCCAATGAAAGCCGTCTTGATGCTCAACATTGGGGCGGCTTCTACCCTCTCCAATCACAAAAAATTGACTGAAAAGTAAGGAAACCCCGGAGGAGGTACTTACGCACCTTTCGGGGGTTTCTGCACATTTAGTATAGCAGGTTCACTACTTAATATCTATGATTTTCCTATGACGATTTATGAACATGAGCTTGCTGAGACCTTTTATCTCCATCGACCACTTCATTAGTTCTCGCTCAATGGCATCATCTGGAATGCGTTTAACACGGTGAGAATCAAAGGCTATCTTATCGCATTGCTTTAATCCGCGACGTAGGTTCTTCTCAACCAATGAGAGTTTGCTGCCGTTGGGTGCTTTGAACTCCCACTTGACTTGAGAGATATAAGCATCAGCACTGCGCTCTCTGTCGCCTTCACTCTTGCGTATAAACTCAACAGTAAAACCTGCGTCAGCTAAGGCTTGAGCAGTCTTTAGCTCATGCGCCCAAACATTTACTCCGCTAGGGATAATGATTTGTCCAGTCTGATTTTTCACGAATGTTATTGTAGCAGCATTTGGCTACAATTTATCGGTGCATGACCTTGCGCACACGAGCTGTCAACATAGCGCAACGTAGCATCCGTCTGTGGGCAGGTGTAAGTGTTAGGCATCCTTACACAATGCCGTGCTTGCAGCTGTCCATAGGTCGGATGCGATGGGATGACCTGAAGCTATTCCAAAGGATGTAAACAGCTAGTCAGCTCTTGAGTTCTCCAAGTAGTTATCTATATCCCTTCGAGTTATCATCCAGTGACCGTTGTTGTCCTCATAGGCACCAGAGACACCTCCGCTTTCGAAGTGGCTTACAACATGCGTCTCGCTAATTCCCCAATGCTTGGCTGCCACTTCGTTAATCCCTATAGGCTCATCAAGTATCTTTTTTACATCATCAATGCGCTGTTCGGTGTAGTCGAGATACTTTGACGTTGGTTGAACGCCTAAATACTTTGCTTGTTCAATTCTGTTCATTATGTATCCTCTTTCTGTCTCCACAAGTTTATCAGTTTTCATGCCCTTTGCTCTTGGTGTACCTAGTGAGCAAGTGCTTCTATTTACATGACTTGTTACATAGGTGTACATGGTTTGTATCATATTTACTACATGACTACACCCAATATTGCTTCCTCTGCTTCCTTGCTTCAAAGGCTCACAAGTGTTAACTCTTTGGTGCGTGGATGTGGGCTACAGGTATATCGAGCCAGCCAGTTCTACATAGCTCGGATGTGCTTACTAATGACATCAACTGACATCCTAGGCATGTCATGTCTACAGTGGACTAACTGCTGCGATTAGTGTGGCTTGGTGCGCTCTATTTAGATGTGGGGCGGGGGGAGGGTATATGTTAGATATGGACATCAGGGGGTACGGAACGTGCCGTGAGATATTTTCTGCTATTTCTGAGAATCGGTGTGCTGTTTTGGCTGCTGAAGCAAGTGTGCCACCCCGCATATTTACCCTAGTTTGCGAAGGTAAAATGGGCGATAAACAGACCTGTAGCGCAATTTATGAAAACGCGATGTACCCAGTACCCACCTCCCCCTACATATTTGAAGCTCTGTGATTAAGGTTTGCCCAGCTCACAGGCTATAGAAACACACTTTTCGACTGCCAAGGAAACCATACAAGGAATTGGGGTATTTTGCCAAAATCTGTACCCAGT